>Ga0247840_10000616_pt1 | contig 72645 bp, 65 predicted proteins | sample LaCruzMarch2015__FD_192404 | JGI IMG/M metagenome (GOLD analysis project Ga0247840, IMG submission 192404) | Freshwater microbial communities from meromictic Lake La Cruz, Castile-La Mancha, Spain - LaCruzMarch2015_17m | ecosystem: Environmental > Aquatic > Freshwater > Lake | place: Spain... | reverse complement strand
TAGTCCTTAAAAAATTTATAAAAACCTGCACAACAGTTACTAAAAAAAAATTATAAAGTCAATAATGTTTAAAAACATTTTTAACGGAAAGATTGGTTATTGTTAAAGTCAGGTTTTTGTAGCCTTTCGTTTTTCATTGTATAGATTATGTAAATAAATTTTGCCGAAAAGGAAACTTACGCAGGTTTGAAATCTTTTATTTACAGTTTCCAACTTAATCTAATCAAACGAAATGTTCTTTTAGTTATTCCTCTCAATTTTCTTTTTAGATTTTGTTTTCTTATTTGATTAACTTCGTACCAATACTTACAGAAAAACTTTTCAATTTTAATTTTAGTTCGATATACAATGTCAGATTTTATTCACTTACATAATCATACTCATTACAGTTTACAAGACGGCGCTTGCACTGTTGAGGGACTTATTAACGCTGCCAAAAAAAACGGAATGAAATCCGTTGCAATTACGGATCACGGTGTTATGTACGGCGCAGCGGAGTTTTACAAGAAAGCAAAAAAAGAAGGCATCAAGCCGATAATTGGAATGGAAGCCTACGTTGTTGTTGACGGCAGCCGTTTTGATAGAGCTAAAGCCGATGAAGCCAATAACAAAAAAAAATCCAAGCATTACAATCACTTAATTCTACTTGCAAAAAACAAACAGGGTTACGATAATCTTTCGCAGCTTTCCACACTCGGGCATACAGAGGGTTTTTATTACAAACCAAGAATTGATATTGAACTTTTAAAAAAATATAGAGAAGGTTTGATTTGCACTACAGCCTGTGCCGGCGGAGTTGTTTCCACGCATCTTGTTAACGGTAATTATGAAAAAGCCAGAGAAGTTGCAAAGATATTTAAAGATATTTTTGAAGAAGATTTTTATCTCGAAATTCAAGATCATAATACAGATATTGATAAACCTATTCTTGAAGGAATGCCAAAACTTTCTAAAGAATTAGGTATCAAACTTGTTGCAACAAACGATTGCCACTACATCGAACCCGATCACGCAATTGCTCATAATATTTTACTTTTACTTTCTGATAAAAACGGAGAGGATTACACAAAACTTCGTTATGGAACTGATCAGGTTTATTTCAAATCATCCGATGAAATGAAAAAACTTTTTAGAAAATATAACGGCGCAATTGAAAACACGCTTGAGATTGATGAAAAGATAAATCTTAAACTTGATTTTGAAGGGCATCATTTTCCAAACTTTCCTATTCCAAAAGAATCGAGCGCAACAACTCTTGATGAATATATGGAAGCGCTTGCACGCGAAGGACTTCAAAAGAAAATATCAATCATCACAAAAGAAGTTGAAGAACGATTTGCATTTGAAATAAATACAATTAATGAGATGGGTTTTCCGGGCTACTTTTTAGTAGTTGCAGATTTTATTAATGCAGCAAAAAATAAAAACATTCCTGTTGGTCCAGGCAGAGGAAGCGCCGCCGGAAGTTTAGTTGCTTATGCGTTGGGAATTACAAATATAAATCCGCTTGATTACAATTTGCTTTTTGAAAGATTTCTAAATCCAGCAAGAAGATCAATGCCCGATATTGACGTTGATTTTGCAGATGATCAGCGCGGCGATGTGATTGATTATGTTCGCGAAAAATACGGCAGCGAGTGTGTAAGCCAGATCATTACATTTAACAGATTATCATCCAAAGCTGTTTTAAAAGATGTTGCACGTGTGTTAAAAATCCCAATTCCGGTAGTTAATAAAATTACAAAATTTATTCCGTCAAAGTTTGGAAAAGTTTATTCTATTGATCAGGCGCTTGCAGAAGTGCCGGAATTAAAATGGGTAAAAGATTCGCCGGAAGATGATATTAAAAATCTTATTAAGTACGCAAAAGTGCTTGAAGGAATGAATCGCAATGCTTCCAAGCATGCTGCCGGAGTTGTAATTACGCCCGATGATGTTAGTAAATATGTTCCGCTTGCCAATGCTGTTTCGCAGCAGGATATTGTAACTCAATATAATATGAAGGATATTGAAAACGCCGGCTTGTTGAAGATGGATTTTCTCGGATTGCGAACACTTACAATTATACGCGATGCAATAAATATGATTAAAAAAAATCATTCAGTTGAAATTGATATTGACAGCATTCCGCTTAATGATGAAAAAACTTTTGCGCTTTTTGCAAAAGGACAAACAACAGGCGTATTTCAGTTTGAATCTGCCCCGATGCGCGAATACTTAAAACAACTACATCCAAATACTTTAAATGATCTTGCTGCGATGAATGCTCTGTATCGCCCGGGTCCGATGGATTTTATTGCCGACTTTATTGAGAAAAAGTTTGGAAGAAAGGAAGTTAAATATCAACATCAACTGCTTGAGCCGATACTAAATGAAACTTACGGCGTTATTGTTTATCAGGAACAGGTGATTCAGATTGCAAATAAAGTTGGCGGAATGAGTTTAGCAGATGCAGATCTTTTAAGGCGCGCAATGGGCAAAAAAGATTTGATAGCAATGGAAGAGCAAAAAATAGTTTTTGTTGAAGGCGCAATAAAAAACGGAGTTGATAAAAAAGCAGCTTTAGAGATTTTTGATATAATGTTCAAGTTTGCAAATTATGGATTTAATAAAAGCCATGCGGTTGCTTATAGTTTAGTAGCATATCAAACGGCTTATTTGAAGGCTCACTTTCCGGCAGAGTTTTTAGCAGCCAACTTAAAAAACGAATTTGAAAACACAGATAAAGTAACAAAGTTTTTAGACGACTGCCGCAAATTAAAAATAGAAGTTCTTCCACCCGATGTAAATGATCCTGCGCTTTATTTTGAAGCGGAGAACGGAAAAATTAAATTTGGAATGTCCGCAATTAAAAATGTTGGAGTTCCGGCTGTTAAAGAAATAATCAGTGCAAGAAATAAACTTGGTAGAAATTTTAAAAGCATTTTTGATTTTTGTAAAAACACTGATACTCGCATAGTTACAAAACGTGCGCTCGAAGGGTTGGTACTTGCAGGAGCGTTTTATTCACTTAATAAAAACCGTTCGCAATTGTTTGAAGTAGTTGAATCGGCACTTGAATTTGCGCATAAATCTCAGAACTCAAAAATGCTTTCGAGTGATTCGTTATTTGGCGGCGGTGATGAAATACAGCTTAAAGAACCCGAACTTCCAAATCTAAAACCATGGAGTGAAAAAGAAACATTATCTGCCGAAAGAAAAGTTATAGGATTTTATTTAACAAATCATCCATTGCGAAGATATGAACTTGAATATAATTCCTTTGCATCAATTCATCTTGGCGAAACAGAAGACATTGAAGAAAAAAGCGATGTGCGGGTTTGCGGTGTTATTACGGAATTAAAAACAAAAATTGATAAGTCCGGTAAAACAATGGCATTCTTTAAACTCGATGATTTAACGGGCAGCTGCGAATGTTTAATGTTTTCAAAAACATATCTGGAATTTGGTCATTTGCTTGAAGAAGAAGAATCAATCTTTGCGGTAGGAAATCTTGAAAGCAGCGGCGATGCAATTAAAGTTCAGGTTAGTAAAGTAATACCGTTAAAAAATGTTGCAAATGAATTGGCTGGAAGTTTGAAGTTGATTGTAAACAAATCAAAAATAGATTCAGGCAGATTATCGGAAATAAAAAAAATATTGATTGAAAATGAAGGTAATATTCCTGTTTATATAAATCTTTTAGAAAACGTATTTGATAAAGGCAGGTTGTTTAATCTTGGCAGCATACGTGTAAAAATAAACTCCAATTTGATAAATAATCTTTTGGAAATACTTGGAGAAGATTCAATAATATTAAAACCCAAATAATTCAAAATTAATTACATGTTGTTTCACTTTATTCGATTTTGTATTATTGCTCCCGCTAAAACACAAAAATTATAGGATGTAGATTTAATGAAGCGTAATGATAAACAAGAACTTTGGGCACTCATTTTAGGTGCATCTTCAGGTTTTGGGGAGGCAACAGCTTTAAAATTAGCCAGAGACGGATTTAACATTCTCGGAGTGCATCTTGATAGACAAGCAACAATGCATAATGTTGAAAGGATTATTAAAGAAATTAAAGATTATGGTGTTGATGTATCTTTCTTTAATGCAAATGCCGCAGATGAATTTAAAAGAAATGAGATTTTATCGGAAATAAAATCTTTACTTAATGGCAAACCGTTAGTTAAAGTTATAATGCACTCACTTGCATTTGGAACGCTTAGACCATTTGTACCGCAAGAAAACGAACAGTCAATTACCAAAGCACAAATGGAAATGACATTGGATGTAATGGCTCATTCACTTGTTTACTGGGTTCAGGATATTGTTGTTAATAATTTACTTTCAAGCAAAGCCAGAATATTTGCAATGACAAGTTCAGGAAGTCATTCTGCAATTCCTTACTACGGAGCTGTATCTGCTGCTAAATCTGCATTAGAATCTCACGTTAGACAATTATCAGTTGAACTTGGGAAAACAGGTGCTTCGGTTAATTCCATAATGGCTGGCGTAACTGATACTCCGGCTTTAAGAAAAATTCCAGGTAATTTAGAAATGATAAATATTGCACAAAGAAAAAATCCACACGGCAGATTAACTACGCCTGAAGATGTTGCAAAAGTTATCTCACTGCTTTGTAAAGATGGCGGCGAATGGATTTCCGGCGGCTTAATACATGCAGATGGCGGAGAGGATGTTGTAAATTTTGTTGGGCAGGGAAAGGATATTTATTAATTATTTAATTTGTGTTTAAGCAATAAAAAAATAATTCATTAAAAGAATAGATTGAAACAAAAAATTTAAAGGAAAAATAATGAAACCAATTACATTTACTGATGAAAATTTTACTGCTGAAGTTTTACAATCTGATAAGCCGGTGCTTGTAGATTTTTGGGCTGTTTGGTGCGGACCTTGTAAAATGATTGCGCCTTTTGTTGAAGAGCTTGCTGCTGAATTTGAAGGCAAAGCAAAAGTTGGTAAACTTGATGTTGATAACAATCAAGAAAGCGCTATTAAATACGGTGTAAGAAGCATTCCAACAGTATTGATATTTAAAGACGGCAAAGTAAAAGACACAATAATCGGTGCCGTTCCCAAAATACAATTAAAACAAAAATTAGAAGCAGCGATGTAAAAATATTCAATATTTTTTTTGATGAGTGGAATAAATTTTACCTGAATGGTTAAGATTAGAATTTAAACGGAAAATAACTGTGCTTGACTTTATGAGCAAAAAATGTTATCTCATAGAAGTAAAATAAAATAATTATTTAATTCTTGATTTGAATCACAATACTCTTTATTTTGAATTAAGAATTAATACAAAATTAATATCGCTTTGAAATCAACTAACTAACATACATTAAATTAAAGGAGATCGTAATGATTAAAAGACTCACTGTTTTGTTTTTTGCAATAGCTTTTGTTTTTTCAAGCTTTGCACAAGAATCTAAAATTGGACAAGAGAAAAGACAGATACCTGATGTTTCTTTTCAAGCACCATTAACACAAAAATCACTTCATAAAGTAAACTCAATTGGTGAAGTATTTATAACTACAGATTATGATTATGGTGGAAATAACGCAATCCCCAAAATGATTGATTTAGCTAACATTGACGGAACTGGCAGTTTAGATCCATTTTTTGTTGGTATGGTTAGAGATAACGCTGCAGTTGTTGCAAGACATATAGCTTTTGGCTATAAAGCTTTTGATGCACCTTTGGATTTCTTTCGAGCTTTTGCACCAACACAATCTCTTGGTTGGGGAACAACTCAATTATGTAAGGGCGGACCATTAGATGGGAAAGCTTTAGTAATGGCACATGCAGGAGGAGCTTCTTGGCATTCAGTAATTGATTTAACTAATTTAGCTCCTGTGGAACCATTTCCTCAAGCAACATTTGGAAGTAATTTCCCTGATTTTTATTATCATAGTGATGGAACTATTTGGGGAAGTAATACAAATGGAAATATTTATAAATCAACAGATGTTGGTGCAACTTTTTCGTTAGTTGCTCCTATCGGTGCTGGTGATCCAAATGTAACATTAGCTGTTGCAAACGGTCCATCTGAAAACCCATTATATGGAGCAGCTGGCGGACAGTATATGGCTACTGTTGGGGCATGGACTGCATCAAGTAATGATGATACAAGTGATATTGTTTATTGGTATGGTACAAATGATTTTGGCGCTTCCTGGAATGGACTAATTATCGGAAAAGATGCTGTGTATGGACAGGTAGCTAATAATCCTAATATGGCTCCTTATTTTGAAAATTTTGGACAAGTAAACGCAAATATTGATGAAACCGGAACTACTCACATAGTTATGAACGGTTATGGTGAATCAATAATAGCCTCTGGCGATACTGTAAATTCATTCCCAATTGTTTATTGGAATAGTAACACAGGCGAGTGGCTTGAAATTTCAATACCTGCAGTAGCGTTAGAGCCAAATTCAACTATGGCTACACTTCGTCCTGGTAATGGTATCGGACAATCATATCCTTCTGTAAGTGTTTCTGATAATGGTAAAATTGTGTTTGCGATATGGACAGCCCCAGAATATACAGGCGCAGTTGCTGCAAGTCCAATTAATATTTATGATGGTACAGTAGATTTATTTTATACTGATTTGCATTGGTCTGTTTCAGTTGATGGTGGTACTACCTGGTCAACGCCTGCTATTGTTGGCGAAGCAAACTCATCTGAAACCTATGCTAACGTAGCTAGAAGATTGGAAATTAAAGATAATGGTGAGGTTGTAGCTCATTTCGTATTTTTTGTTGATGCCATTCCCGGTACATCTTTATTTGCAGATAACAATGAAAATGCTTTAGGTACATGGAATTATACTTCAGCGGTAATTACAACTACAGGTGTAGAAGACAACAATGAAGTTGTTAATAATTTCAATATAGAACAAAATTATCCTAATCCTTTCAATCCTTCAACAAGTATTAAATTTACATTAGCTGAAAGAAGCAATGTAAGTATTAAAGTTTATGATGTACTTGGTAAGGAAGTTGCATTGTTAGTAAGTGCAGAGAAAGAAGCTGGTTCGCACGAAATTAAATTCGATGCTTCTAATCTTGCATCAGGTATGTATGTTTATACAATAAATGCAGGTAACTTTACAGCATCTAGAAAAATGATGTTGATGAAGTAATATGATTCTTTAACTTTAAAGCGGGTGGTGATCTGTAAAATCTTTTACAATCCTATCCGCTTTTTTAATTTGAAATATTCTGATGAGATATAAATCTAATCTCAAAAATTTTTATAAGTGGAGAAAAGATGAAAAATTTGATTACAAAATTTGTTATTCTTCTTTCGTTGTTGCTTTTTGTAACAATTAGTTATTCGCAAACAGGGGTTGGTAAATTAAGTGGTAAGATTTCAGATATTACCACTCAAGAAGCACTGATTGGTGCAAATGTAATTATAGTTGGTACACAATCAGGTGCTGCAACAAATGTGGATGGTGAATATTTTATTCTTAATATTACGCCTGGTACTTATTCTATAAAAGTTACTTATGTTGGTTATGCACCAAAAACAATTGAAAATGTGCGTATTGTGGCAGGTATTACATTCGATTTAAATATCGAATTATCGACAGATTTTAGTCTAGATGAAATTATTGTTATTGACAGAAAATTCTTTGAGAAAAATTCAACTGGAACTACTAAAGTTATTGATGCAGATCAAATTTCCAGATTACCTGTAAGGGGTGTAGCAAATGTAGCTTCCTTACAGTCTGGTGTTGTAATTCAGGAGGGTAGTGGTGGACAGGATGGAAATGCAACTATTAACGTTCGAGGTGGCAGGGGAAGCGAAGTTATTTATATAATTGATGGAATTCCTCAAAATAATCTCTACGATAGAACTTCTACAGCACAAGTTAGCAATATAGCAATTGATCAGATATCTTTTCAGGTTGGCGGTTATGAAGCTAAATATGGTCAGGCTCAATCTGGAATTATAAATGTAACTACAAAGTCGGGACAATCACATTATAATGTACTTGCAGATGTTGTTACATCTTCTTTCACTGATGATTTTGGATTTAATTCGTATCAAGGAAGCATAAGCGGTCCAATTATTCCAGGAATATCCGAACATACTCTTTTTGCTTCACTTGAGAGGGGCTGGTTTAAAGACGGTGATCCCGCAGCGATTGATATTTACTTTCCTACAACAGGTGAATCTTATAATTATACACCTAATAATCCAGCAGAAATATGGAGATTTTCTGGAAAAACTACTCATAGGATAGGTAGTTTTACTTTTAATCTGTCTGGATTGTATAATGATCGTGTATCAAAAGTATATGATGTTAGAAAATTAAAAAATGATTCCTTTTTCAATGAAGAGTTTACTGAGGATAATACCTCACTAAGTCTGCGAGTTTCTCAAACTCTTAGTAACAGTACATTCTGGAATTTAAACGCAGGTTATAGACAATCAAATTTTAAACGTTATTTCCCAGAATTTGGAGATAATATTGAACTTTATGGTGACAGTTTAACTTTTGCTGAGAGATGGGGTGTTGCCTTGCTTGGAAATGGACAACGTACAACAACTATTGATGCAAACGGCGTTTTTAGACCCTATGGTTATTCAACTGGTTATTATGAGAAAAGAGCAAACTCTGGTTTATTTTTCGATTTAGACCTTACATCTCAAATTGATAATCACTTAATGGAATTTGGTGTAGGTGCATCTACTTCAACTGTTAGAAGGTATGCTGGTTTTGTATATGAAATTGCTGGACAACCCTCAGAGTTATCTTTAATTGAAAAAGCAAAGAGGATAAATCCTACAGCTTATGGTTACGATGAAACAGGTCAAAATGAAACAGATTCAGACAATATTAATAAGCTTTTAAGACCTTATGAGCCGTTTATTGGATATGCATATATTCAGGATAGATTTGAACTTAAAGATTTAGTACTTAATGTTGGACTAAGAGTGGATTATTTTGATTTGAAGTCTTATGTGCTAAAAAATCCCTCTCTTCCTTATGCAGGTGGATCTAATTCTTTTGATTTTGATCAGGAAGACTTTAGCCTTAGAGATGCTGATGTTGAATTTTCTCCTCGAATTGGAATTGGTTATCCCGTTACAAGTTCGACAGTTTTTCATGCTCAAATTGGTAGATTTATTCAAATTCCTGAATTGCAGGATATGTATTTTGGTCCTTATGATTATGATGAATGGAAAACTTTTGCACCACAAGATGGCTTTAACGGAGCTTTGAAAGCAGAAGAAACTATGCAGTATGAAATTGGATTCAGACAACTTTTTGGAAATAATGCCGCACTTAATATAACTGCATTTTATAAAAATACAAAAGGACTTGTAAACTTACAGAATCATTTCTTCAGCAGGGTATCTGGTGGCGAATTAGTTACAGCGATTTATCCTGAAAATGCGGATTTTGGTACTGTTAAAGGTCTTTCATTTTCATTTGACGTAACGAGATTAAGTTATTTTGGCGTTTCAGCTCAGTACACATTCTCTATAGCCGAGGGTACTGGATCAAGCACTTCCTCAAGTCAAACTGCTATATTTAGAAACCAAGATAATGCTGCTCCTATTGTAATTGCTCCTCTTAGTTTTGATCAGACAAATACCGGATTGGTAAATATTGATTTCTTTGTACCTGCCGGCGATTTAGGTTGGTTAGAATTATTGAATGTTAATGCGTTGTTTTCTTTTAATAGCGGAAGACCATATACTCCAACTGATAAATGGAATATAATTGGTGATAATGGCTTAGGAGCCGCTAATACGGGTTATATTAATTCTGCTTATGGACCAAGTTCCATTAGAATTGATTTGAAGTTAGAAAAGGGATTTTCTGTAGGAAATAGTATGATTCTTACTCCGTATCTATGGATAGAAAATCTTCTTGATAGCGATAATGCTATTCGTGTTTGGAGATCAACTGGTGATCCCCTTACTACCGGTTGGTTAAATACTGTTGATGGTAAAGCAATAGCTGCTCAAAGAGGTGAAGGTTACGAAGAGGATTATAAGAGTATTGAAAGAGACCCACGTAATTTTGGAATTCCGCGACTAATTAAATTAGGTTTTAAAATGAATTTTAGTAGTCTTGGATTATAGTGTCTAAAAATTTAATTTTATTTTCAAATAGGATTATGCAAATGAACAATTTACAGTTTAAGTATAAATTTCGTTTCCTGACATTAATAATTGCTATTGGCATGTTATCTATAGGGTTTATGGGAGACGATAAAAAAAGTAATAAACCCCAAACAGGTAATCTTCAAAAATCTAATGCAACACAAGTTTCAGGTAAAGTCGGTGATGCATACCGACTCAATATAAATAATATTAATTTTCCTTTAAATAGGACTGGCGTACTTGCGTCAGTTAATATAACTGACCCTAATCCTGCAATTAGTGGCGCAGGTGGTAAATTTGCAGGTCATGTTTTCCTTTTTTCTGGGGGTTTTTTTCTTAGCGGTACTGCAAATGGCAAGCTCTTTTCAAATGCAGTTGCTTCCGCTTCCCTTGTTCAGGATTATACAACAGGAATGATTGGCGGTGAATCAGACTCAAGATCGCAACTTTATGTTCTTAAGGCAAGCGATCCACATTTTGGATCTTCTTGGCAGGATTGGAAAGATGCAGTTGACCTTGGTGCAGATTATTATGACGGCAATGGAGATGGCATATATAATCCAACCGATAATAATGGTAATGGAACTTGGGATGCTGATGAAGACCGTCCCGATTTAATTGGTGATGAGATGGTCTGGTCAGTTTATAACGATGGACTTCGTGCAGCACAAAGAAGATGGAATACCGTTGATCCACTGGGTATAGAAATAAGACAATCCGTTTTTGCTTTTGCTTCATCAGGTGCTATAGGAAATCTAATTTTTGTTAGGTACAGAATTAAATATGTTGGTCTTGGTAATGTTAATGAACCCAATGCCCTTGAAGATGTTTATTTTGGTGCTTGGGCAGACCCTGATTTAGGTTTCGCTGATGATGATCTGGTTGGTATTGATGTTCCGCGGAATGCCGGCTATACATATCAAAAAAAAGCAGATGAACAATATGGAAATCAACCACCGTCATTTATGATTGATTTCTTTTCAGGCCCTCAGGAATATATTACGGGGGAAACTTATGTTGATATAAATGGTGATGGTGAATACACAGATGGAGTTGATACCCCATTAGATTCAGCTTTTAGCAGTCGTGGTCAAATTCTTGGAAAAAAATCAATTCCTGGAGCTAAAAACCTTCCTGTTTCATCATTTGTACAGTATATTAACGGTGACCCATTTATTAGTGATCCTAGTAATGCAACAGAAGCAAGAAATTATTTATTAGGTCTGGATAAGGCAGGTGGTTCAATTAATCCATGTAATTGGGCATACGGTACTGTTAGTGGGGGAGTAGATTGTAATAGTGTTGATCCTCGATTCTGGTACTCTGGAGATCCTGTAACTAATGTTGGCTGGATCGCTACACTTGAAAAAGATATTCGCCAGATGACAAACACAGGTCCGTTTAAACTCCGTAAAGGTGAAGAAAAAGAAATAGTAGTTGCAATTGTTGTAGGACAAGGTACAAGCCCTTTAAATTCAGTAACTGTTGCAAGAGCTGTTGATGACGGCGCTCAAATTATTTTTGACAATAACTTCTTAGCCCCCTCAGCACCACCCGCTCCTGTGGTAGAAACAGAATCAACAGAAGATTATATTGACTTAAAATGGAATACTAAAGAACAATTTGAATATAAAAATAAAGTTAAAGCTTGGGACTTAAAACTTGGAGGTTATAATGTTTATGCTTTCAAAGTGTTTAATTCCAGCGAAACAATTAATAATCAAGAAAATAAAAAACTTATTGGAAGATTTCAAAAAATAGACTTTATTAATAATCTTTATGCTCAAGATGGAAATACTGGAGGAATTGAATTACTTTATGAAGCTGCCCCTGCTGAGAATAAATTAGATAGTGTTATCTATGGAACAGATGAAGGCCGTATCCGATTCAGAATTACAAAAGATCCTTTTACTGGAGGAGATTTAATTAAGGGAAAACCATACTATTTTGTAGTTACATCTTATGCCGTTAATCATCAGGATTCTACAATTCTAGTGAATAAATCGGGAGGTAATTTTGGAAATTTCGGCGATTATTACTTATCCTCTCAGACTTTTGTACAAGCGGTGGAAAATCCTACCTCATTGAATATGATGAAAGAAGTTGTATTTGGAGAAGATTTATATGCACCCCAATTGCCAATGTTTAATGCCCAAAATTCTACGGGAAAGAGTAGTGGGATTTTAAATATAGATCAAATTAATAGCGAAGAATTAACGGGGGATCAATATTCAATTAAATTTAAGATTGATAGTACTTCTGCCCTTTACTCTGTTCTCTGGTCTTTAAAAAATGAAACTAAAAATGATGTGCTTGTTGAAAATGGAGATTATTATCTTTATGGAAGTACAGATATTCTATCTCAATCTTTCGAAGGTTTTATTCCTAAATTAAGCCCCGAAACCCCTGCTTCGATATCTGATCAGACGGTACGGTTTTTAGGAACAATTGCAGGCACTACTGATAGGCCTTGGTATACGGCTAATTTCTATTATCTGGCAACGGATTTAAGAGAAAGCGGTAAATTACCAGGTGGTGGCTCCGGAATTCAAAATCTATCTAACAAATTTACTAAAGCGGATAAGCTTAGAAGAGTTGTTATTGATTTCAGTAAACCTGGGAAAGCTTATAGATACTTAAATGGTTTTGTTGGAACTAATTTACCAACAAGAAGAAATTCCTATATGTATGCAGGGGGTGTTGTTGTAGGGAACCCAAGTATTCCAGATCCGTCAATATTGAATGAAATAGGTCAACTTGGTGTAGGTTTTATTGATGTACCTTTCACAGTTTTTGTGGAGGATAATAAAAATGGCGTTAATGAAGCACGACAACTTGCTGTGGGAATTCTTGAACGGAAAATTAGTGAGGGTGGTTCACCCGATGGCATTTGGGATCCAGGTACAGATGTAAATAAATCTGGAGAATATATTTTCATTTTTGATCAAGATTATGATCCGAATGGAAACCAGCTTGTATATACCGGTAATTTGCCGGCTGCAACTTCTGTTTGGGCTGATCTAAAAGGCTATACGATTCCCACAGATGCTAATGCCACTCAATTACAGAGAACAATGGCAAAGTCACCATTTTTTGATGTTTTATATGCTGTTGGTTTGCAAAGAAAAAATAATGATGAATTTTATAGCGCTAAAGATAAATTTACGATTTCTGTAAATAGGTATCCATATTCTCCAATAGATGAATTCAAATTTCAAACTAAAAAAGGTGGAGTACCTACTGAAGAAGAAATGCGTGCAATTTTTGATAAGGTGAATGTTTTTCCAAATCCATTATTTGGATATAATTCTTATACTGGTTATAAAAATTTAGCAGCGGATGATCCTTTTGTTACTTTTACAAATCTCCCAAATGAGCAGATTACAATAAAAATCTATTCATTAGCTGGGCAACTTCTAAGAACTTTGGAAAAGGACCCTTCAATAAGTTCTCCTTTCTTAGATTGGGATTTGAAAAATGATTCGGGTTTACGAGTAGCCTCAGGTCTATATATTGCCATAGTGTCAAGTTCAAAATTTGGAGATAAAATACTAAAGTTTTCTATAATTATGCCTCAAAAGCAATTACCTAGATTTTAAAGTAAGGTTATGTATAGATGACAAGTTTGTCATCTATACATACATAAAATCCTAAAAATGTTGGAGTTTTAAAATGAAAAAAATATTTATACTGATTATACCATTTTTAATGGCATATACTTTATTTGCAGGAGATGAATCTCGAAAAGGAACAACTGCTGCAGATCAACTACTAATTCCTGTAGGTGCTAGGGGCATTGCAACCGGTGGTGCTTTTTTGGCAAATATTAAAGGATTAGAATCAATTTATTATAATCCAGCTGGTCTGGATCACACTAAAAAAACTGAGGCGATGTTTAATTATATGAATTATATCGCAGATATTAACATTTCTTATTTTGCTGTTAGTACAAGCCTTGGCGAAATCGGATCAATTGGATTAAGTTTTAAATCAATTGACGCTGGAGATATACCTGTTACTACTAATGATTTCCCTGATGGAACAGGTGAAAAATATTCCCCTTCGTTTTTGGTTGTAGGCTTAACTTATTCTAAAGTGCTTACAGACAGAGTATCTGTTGGAACAAACCTGAAATTGATCTCGGAAAGTATTGAGAATACGAGTGCAACAGGATTTGCATTGGATGTTGGTGTTCAATATTATTTTTCTGAAGAATTGGCTCTTGGTGCCTCTTTAAAAAATATCGGACCGAATCTAAAATATTCAGGACAGGATCTGAGAACACAAACAGGGGTTCCAAGTTCTCCAATCGGTTCCCCAAATGGAACTTATGAAGTTGTTAGTGAAGCAGCAGGCATCCCAAGTTATTTTGAAATCAGTTTAGCGTATGGATTTTTATTTGATGAAAAAAATAATCTTGATTTAGCTGCAACGTATGTTGCAAATAATTCACTAGAGGATCAGATTAATCTAGGCATTGAATACGATTTTATGAATAACTTCTTTTTAAGGGCAGGCTATAATCTTCAAGTTGAAAATGCAAGTTCAAATATTTTTGGAATTACGCTTGGTGCAGGATTAAATTATGAATTCGGAGAAGATGTTGGTATATCTTTCGATTATGCTTTTAGAGATGTGAAGGAATTCCCAACTTCCAACCATATTTTTACTGTTAAATTAGCTTTTCAATAGTTGAAAGTATAGTTATTTTTAAGGCGTCTGTTTTAATTAATAGACGCCTTTTTATTTTTAAAACGGAATTATTTCTATGAAAAACCTCTTGATTCTTTTAACCAGTTTATTTTCAAACTCCCTTGCTCAATCAAATTTTGATTTTGAATTTGACTATGCTCAGTTTGGTTACGATTCTGTTTCTAACTATGTGGAGTTTTATTATTCGTTTAATCAGGCTTCTTTAAAAGCTGAACAGCAAAATTCTCATAGCAAGCTGGAAGGAATTCTGAAAGTATTTGTTCAGGATTCTGTAAAAGGTGATACTGTTATTCATAATCAGTGGATGGTTAAACACGAAATTACCGATACATCTGCAGCCAACAGCCAGATTTTGGTAGGCACTCTTGGCTTTGTTATTCCAAAGGGCAGTTACATTTGTGAAGTTACCGGATCAGATTTACACGACAAGCAAAATTTTAGAACTATTAAAGAAAATTTAAAAGTTAATGCTTACTTAGATACAGCTTTTGCTATAAGCGATATACAACTTGCTTCAAAAATGGTTCAGGGCAGTGAAAATAAAAATTCAATATTTTATAAAAACACTTATGAAGTAATTCCAATTCCAAATTTAGTTTTTGGAAAATCTCAGCCAGCATTATTTTTTTATACAGAAATTTATAATCTAAAATCTGCTTGGTTAAAAAGTTCGCAAATAGAAATGACGCAGCTATTATACAATAGCAAAGGAAAATTGATAAAGGAAAAATCAAAAAAACTTTCTCGTAATGCTAACACACGGGTTGAAGTAGGTTCTGTAATACTTTCAACTTATCCAACAGATACTTATACACTTGTGATTGCTCTAATTGACAGCGCGGCAAACACAGGCATTTCTACAGCAAAAAAATTCTATGTTTACAACCCGGATATTATTGTTTCGGATACTTTTGAAGTAGCAGCTACTTCCGTTATCAGTTCTGCATTTGGTTCAATGTCTGAAGAAGAGATTGATGATATTTATGAAAAATCAAAATATGTAGCTACAAAAAATGAAATAGATAAATATGAAAAAATCTCTACTCTTGATGGTAAAAGAGAATTTATGTTTGAATTCTGGAAAGCAAAAGATACGGATGCTTCTACGGCAGAAAATGAATATTTTAGACTTTATAATCAAAGGTTAAAAGTATGTGAAGATCGTTATACATCAATGGGTAAGCCAGGCTGGAAAACAGATCGCGGAAGAGTATTTTTGCTCTATGGTGATCCGACTGAAATTGAAAGATACCCCAATCAATTAGAAACACGTCCTTATGAAATTTGGCAATATACCGAAATTGAAGGCGGCATTTATTTTGTGTTTGCCGATCTAACAGGCTTTTCTGATTATCAACTTATTCATTCTACTAAAAGAGGTGAACTGCGAGACGATAGCTGGGAAAGAAGAATAACAGTTAGATAATTTTTTAACCCCGAATCATTTTCGGGGTTTTCATTTTTACTTTATCAAACCATAACTCATTTCATTTCATTATGTTTGCACAAAAATATTTTAATTGATGTGAAAAACTTTTTTGAATACATACTTTTTTTATCCTTTAGTTTTTTCTGCAGGATATTTGGCTTAAGGCTTTCAAGAAAGTTTGCCTCAGTTATTGGGTTTATCTTTTTTTACTTTATTCCGATTAGAAGAAAAGTTGTAATTGATAATTTGCAAAATGCCTTTCCGGAATTAACTGAAAATGAAATAAAAAAATTAGCTTATAATAATTTCAAAAATTTTGCACTTACTCTAGTTGAGATTTTAATTTTACCAGGATTGGATGATAAAGATTTAAAAAATATTGTAAGTTTTGATGAAATTGAAAAATTAAAGCAGCTTTATGATTTAGGAAATGGGGTTATATTGCTTTCAGCTCATTTTGGTAATTGGGAGTATGGAGCATTATCCATCGCTTTGAATATAGAAAAAAAAATATTTGTAGTTGCTAAAGCACAGCGCAACACTCAAGTTAATAACTGGATAGATAAACAAAGGGAAAAATGTGGTAATGAAGTAATTCCACTTGGCATATCAATAAGAAATGTTTACTCTGCTCTTAAAGAGAAAAAAATAGTTGCATTAGTTGCCGATCAAAGAGGTCCGGCAGAAAGCATTAAGTTGGAATTTTTTGGGCGAAAAACTTCAGTTTATACTGGACCTGCAGTATTATCTTTAAAAACAAATTCGCCTATAATATACGGGCTTACTATCAGGCAAAAAGATCTTTCTTACAAAGCTGTTTTCAAAGAGATTAGCAGAGAAAACTTGCCTGATAATAATGATGAAAAAGTAAAAGTATTAAGTGAAAGAATTTTAATTTATCTTGAAAATGTAATTCGTGAATACCCCGAACAATGGTTTTGGATGCACAAAAGATGGAAACATTAAAATGAATTCTGAAAGAATTTTATTTATTCAAACGGCTTTTATCGGTGATGCGATTTTATCATTGCCGGCAATTCAAAAACTCAAAGAACTTTTTCCGGATTGCCAAATTGATGTTCTGTGTATTCCACAAAGCAAAGAAATTTTTGATTCATCCCCAAGTGTTAGTAACTCAATTGTACTATACAAAAAAGGAATTCACAAATCTTTAATAGCTACTTATAAATTTGTTAAAGAGCTAAAAAAAAATGACTATACTAAAATCTATTCATCCCACAGATCATTAAGAACTGCATTAATAATTTTGATGCTTGATGTTAGAGATTCTTATGGATTTGATAATGCAAGTTTGAAACACATCTATAAAAATTTAATTGAGTATGATCTATCAAAACACGAAGTGCAGCGAAACCTTGATCTTATTGGCTTTGATTACGATGTCAATAATTGGAAAATAATTCCTGAATTAAGATCGAATGAAAATGTGAAAAATAAAATTAAGAGTTACATAAGCGAAAATGACTTGGATAGAGGATTTATTGCAATTGCTGCGGGAAGTATCTGGGAAACAAAAAAATATCCTGCTGAGTTTTATAAGCAGATAGTAAATTATTTTATTGAAAATAAAAAAGCGGTTGTTCTTATCGGTGGTGAAAAAGACAGACAGCTTTGTTCTTCATTGAATTCTGAAAACTTAACCGGAGTAGTTGATGCTTCCGGTTTATTTTCAATTATAGAAAGCGTTGAACTGCTTCGTTACTCTGATTTGCTTTTATCAAACGACAGCGCTCCAACGCATTTTGGTGTTTGTGCCGGTACAAAAGTTTTAACCATTTACTGCTCTACTATTCCGCAATTTGGATTTTATCCGTATAATTACAAAAGTTCATTCATTAGTTATGATGATTTGTATTGCAAGCCATGTGGAATACATGGTTACAAATCTTGTCCGTTAAAAACTTTTGATTGCGCTTTTAAATTATCATATAAGCAAATTATTGCTAAAGCAGAGGAAATGTTACGTGACTGAAAAAATAAAAGCTAACTTAATTAATGTTGATGAAAATTTAGATGAAAGCGTTAAAATAGCGCGCGAACTTTTTTTTAACGGATCAATATTTATTTATCCAACCGATACTATTTACGGCTTTGGCGGAAATCCGTTAAACGAAGATGTTCTAAAACAAATCGCTGATGTTAAAGGTAAAGAAAATTGGCGCCGATATATTTTTCTTATATCTAATATTGAAACACTTAAAAATTATGTTGATATAAATTCTGAAAAACATCTTGATTTTCTTTTATCAATCTGGCCCAATCCGGTTTCGGTAATACTAAAACTGAATAAACATTATCAGGAAATCTTAAAATTGGAAACTGGGGCGTTCAGAATTCCAAATCACAGGTTTTGCCAGAAATTATTAAGCGAAATCAACATGCCGCTAATTTCAACAAGCGTTAATAAAACGGGTAAAGACCCGTTGAATGATCGTGCAATGATAACACAGGAATTTGCAAACGAAGTTGGAACAATATTTTATTCCGAAAAAAAATCTTTTTTTGAAGCATCAACATTAATAGATTTGAGTAATGAAAATCCTATTTTGATTAGAGAAGGTAGAATTAAATTTGCAGAAATATTAAAAAAGCTGCGTTAGATTTCAAAAAAAAGTATGTTCAAAATAAAAAAAATACAACGCTACTCAATAATTATTGTTCCAGAAGATACTTCTAAAGAACCGCGTTCAATTGTATTTTCCGTGAAAAAATTATTATTGTATGCAGTTCTGTACAGTTTATTTATGGCGCTGTTTGGGTTTTATTTAATAAGTTTTACTCCACTTGGTTCAACAATTTTTCCATACTCATTAAGGCTTGGCAATTCCGATAAAGAGAAAGTTGAAATACTTAATGAGAAAATTATCTTTTTAGCAAAAGAAGTCGAATCCTTAAAAGCAGTTAACAACAGATTAAAATTTGCGATTATGCTTGGAGATTCAAATGCAGTTGATGTTCCGAAAATAAAAAAAGATACTGTTCAGAATAGATCTAAGGCAGGCGGAAATATTTTAAGAGTATTTACAGATTTAATTAAAAAAATATTTGATTCTCAAAACGAAGGTGTTACCTTCATAAAACCAACAGATGGATTTATTAGCAGGCATTACGAGCCAGAAAACGGGCATTACGGAAATGATTATGTGCTGAAAGAAAAAACACCTGTTTATGCTTCAGCGGGCGGTTATGTTGTATTTTCATCTTATACAATTGATAATGGTTATTCGATTATTATAAATCATAAAGACAACTACGTAACAAAATATTTGCATTGTTCTCTGCTTGTAAAAAAAGAAGGTGATATTGTTCATCAAGGTGAGTTGATTGCATTGAGCGGTAACTCTGGAACAAGTTCATCAGGTCCGCATTTGCATTTTGAAATTTGGAAAGATGGTAAATCAGTAAATCCATCCGATGTTTTAATAAAATTTTAGGAGTTGCATTTTGAAAACTAAATTAAACGGAAGTTCTATGGATGAAGTAACAATCATAAGCAGTGGTGTTGTAATTGAAGGTAAAGTTACAAGCAATGGCAATATCAGAATTGACGGCACCGTAAAAGGTGATATTATAACTCAAGGTAATCTTACAGTTGGTGAACACGGTACTATTCAAGGACAACTGTCCGGCGAAATTGTCTCTGTTGGCGGAAAAGTAGAAGGAACAATTAATGCCAAAGAAAAATTAGTTCTGGAATCCAAAGCAGTTCTTAAAGGTGATTTGCTTACTAAAATATTAGTTGTAGAAGCCGGCGCCGTATTTGAAGGACGAAGTTCTATGAGCGGTCAACATTCTTTTAAGCCTGTAAATAAGGCAGAGTAACATGTCCAATAAACCCGAAAATGATTCCGGGTTTGCCAATTCAATGCGTGAAGCAGGTCCTTATCTTGGGCTTGGATTGCAGCTTGCTGTTACAATAGTGGCTTTTGTTTTGCTTGGTAACTGGTTAGATGAAAAATTCAATCAAAAATCTACATTTATTTTGATTTGTGGTTTTCTGGGAATTGGTGTTGGACTTTACAATTTAATAAAAACCGTTACCGATCTGGAGAAAAGAAATAAGAAGAAAAATGAAAAATAGCAGGGTTTATTTGCTTATTTCAATAATACCAGTATTGTTTTTGGTTACTATTGTTATGTTATCTCTGTTTGAGAAAATTGAAAATTTACTATTTAATTCTTTATTAACAGGGATTTCTTTATCAACAATTAATTTTTTGCTCGGTTCTTTATCTATTAAATTTGGATTAGAAAAAAGCGATAAACTCTTTCTAATCATCGTTTTTGGCGGACTTGTTGTACGTCTATTTTTAATGCTTACCCTTATTGTTACGGCGCTTAATTTCTTGTATGTTAAAACCGATTCTTTTATCTTTACAACCTTTATTTTCTATTTCTACTATCTTATAGTTGAGATTTATATACTAACGCAAAAAAGTAATTTTTTAATTAAACAAACTGATGGTTGATTCCACAACTACACAAATAGCGGCTGATAGCCTGAAAAATTCACATTCCGAATCTGGAAGTGATTGGATTCTGCATCATGTGATGGACGGGAATTATCTCGATTTTTCTCCGTTTGCAAAGATTTATCTGCCTCATTTTGAGTTATTTGGATTGGATATTTCGATTACGCGTCATGTAGTTTTTATGTGGCTTGGCGCTTTGCTGCTCGCAATAGTTATGATGAGAGTTGCAAAAGCCTATAAGTCATCTCTTATTCCTAAAGGATTTACAAACTTCTGGGAGTTGTTTATAGTTTTTGTGCGCGATGAAATTGCAAAACCAACGATCGGAAAAGGATTTGAGAAATTTCTCCCATATTTATTAACGGCTTTTTTTTTCATTTTATTTGGAAATTTTCTTGGACTGATTCCTTTTTCAGCAACATTTACAAGTAACATAGCTGTTACTACAACTATGGCGGTGTTATCTTTTTTGGTTATTCAGTTTGGCGGTATGAGAAACAATGGAGTTTGGGGATATTTCAAAGGCTTGGTTCCGCATGGCGTTCCAATTCTTCTTTTACCATTAATGGTTATAGTCGAATTTATAGGATTGTTATCCAAACCATTTGCTTTAGCTATTCGTCTTTTTGCAAATATGACTGCCGGACATATTGTGATTTACGCTTTAATTAGTTTACTTTTTGTAATGCAGAGTTATTATTGGGCAGGATTGGTGGTTCCGATGGCACTTTTTATTTATGGATTGGAAGTTTTAGTAGCTTTGTTACAGGCATATATTTTTACAATGCTGTCGGGTTTATTTATAGGCATGGCAGTTCATCAAGATCATTAAGAAAACAATAAATAATTAATTTAATAAAAGGAGAAAAGTTAATGGAATTTGCAAGTTTAGCTGCCGGAATAGGTGCTGGATTAACAATTATCGGTGGTGCTTTAGGTATTGGTAAATTAGCTGCTGCAGCAATGGAAGCAAGCGGAAGACAACCGGAAGCTGCAGGAACTATAAGAACCTCAATGATCATCGCTGCTGCTTTGATTGAAGGTATCTCTTTGTTCGCACTGGTTATTTGCTTCATCCTTGCCGGTAAATAATCCGTTAATTAATAGGAGTGTTTTTACATTCCTGCTATTATTAAAAAATATTTTTAAAAGATAATATGATAGCAAATATTTTATTTGCCTTTATTGCTTTAGTTGCTTCAGAAACTGAAGGCGGTGCTGCTGGTTTGCTTAAAGTAAACGGCGGCTTGGCGTTCTGGACGACTTTAACTTTTATTTTACTTGTAGTTCTACTTACAAAGTTTGCCTGGAAGCCTATTCTTAGCGCATTAAAACAAAGAGAAGATGCTATAAAAGATTCTCTTGAACAGGCAGAAAAAGCTAAAGATGAAGCGAAGTTGATACTTGCAGAAAACCAGAACAGTCTTGCAAAAGCGGAAGATGAAGCCCGTAAAATTGTTGAACAGAGCAGGCAGTTTGCCGAAAATCTAAAAGAACAATTACTAAAGCAAAGTAAAGAGCAGGCTCAAAAATTAGTTGATGAAGCTGTTTCTGAAATTGAAAGAAAGAAAAACGCAGCCTTCGATCAATTAAAAAATCAAATTGCGGAAATTGCTGTTTCGGCTGCCGAGAAGATACTTAAAGAAAATCTTGACGCCGAAAAAAATAAAAAACTTGTTGATAAATATATCGAAGAGATTTCCAAAAATTAATTATGGCTTCTTCAAAAGTTGCAATACGGTATGCCAGCGCTTTTCTTGATACAGCAATCGAGAAAAATATGCTTTCCAAAATCTCTGAAGATTTTGATTACATTCTTTCTGCATTAAATAAAAGCGTGGAACTTAGAAGAGCTATTAAAAGCCCGATTATCAAGAACGAAACAAAGCAGTCTTTTCTTAGAGAGATTTTTGGAAAAACCATCAGCAATGATTCAATGAATTTTTTGGATTTTGTTATAACAAAAGAAAGAGAAAATATTTTAAATGAAATTCTGGAAAAATTTATTTCTCTAAGAGATATACATCTTGGAATTGTTAAAGTTGATGTAGTAACTGCATTTGATTTTACAGTAGCACAAAAAATAGATTTGCAAAAAAGATTTGAAATTTATCTTAATAAAAAAGTTCGTTTCAGTTATATGATTGATGTAAATATTATCGGAGGATTTATTGCTACTGTTGGCGATACTGTTTATAATGCCTCAATATTGCATCAACTCGGTTTACTTAAAAAACAATTTTTACTCGGCAGTGCCGCATTAAATTAGTTAAATAGAATTTTATAAAGGAATTAGAAATGGCAGAAGTTAGACCTGATGAAATATCTGCGATATTAAGAAAACAACTTTCAGGATTTGAAAGCGAAGTTGACATCTATGATGTTGGAACTGTGCTGCAAGTTGGTGATGGTATTGCCCGTGTTTACGGTCTTTCGCAGGTTATGGCAAGCGAATTGGTCGAATTTCCTAATGATGTTTTTGGTATGGTCTTAAACCTCGAAGAAGACAGCGTTGGCTGCGTTCTTTTTGGCGACACAACTTTAGTTAAAGAAGGCGATACTGTTAAAAGAACAAAACGTGTTACATCAATGCCGGTTGGCGAGGCAATGCTTGGGCGTGTTATAACTCCGCTTGGTGTTCCGATTGACGGAAAAGGTCCGATTAATACTTCACAATTTTTACCTATCGAAAGAAAAGCTCTCGGTGTTATTCAAAGACAACCGGTTAAAGAACCGCTTCAAACAGGTATAATTGCTGTTGATTCAATGATTCCGATTGGACGAGGACAAAGAGAATTAATTATTGGCGATAGGCAAACAGGTAAAACTGCAGTTGCAATTGATGCAATCATCAACCAAAAATACACACATACACCAGAAGCTAAAGCGCTTGGCGTTCAACCCGTGTATTGTGTTTATGTTGCAATCGGACAAAAAGAATCCACAGTTGCACAGGTAGTTGCCAAATTACAAAAAAACGGTGCAATGGAATACACAACTGTAATTTCCGCGTCAGCTTCCCAGCCCGCACCATTACAATATATTGCTCCATATTCCGGCGCAACACTCGGCGAGTTTTTTAGAGATAATGGAAAACATGCTCTTTGTATTTATGATGATCTTTCAAAGCAAGCTCAAGCTTACAGAGAATTATCTTTATTATTAAGAAGACCACCCGGACGCGAAGCTTATCCTGGTGATGTATTCTATCTTCACTCAAGATTACTTGAGAGGGCATCAAAATTAAGTGATTCGGAAGGCGGCGGAAGTTTAACTGCTCTTCCAATAATCGAAACACAACAGGGCGACGTTTCTGCTTACATTCCAACAAATGTAATTTCAATTACAGACGGACAAATTTATCTCGAATCTAATTTGTTTAATGCAGGTGTTAGACCGGCGATAAATGTTGGTATATCGGTTTCTCGTGTTGGCGGCAATGCTCAAATTAAAGCGATGAAAAAAGTTGCGGGAAGTTTGAAACTTGATCTTGCTCAGTATCGCGAACTTGAAGCATTTTCAAAATTCGGATCTGATCTTGATAAATCTACACAAAAAACTTTATCGCAGGGCGCAAGATTGGTTGAACTTTTAAAGCAGGATCAATATTTGCCTGTGCCGGTTGAAAAACAGGTTGTTAGTATTTACTTCGGCACAAAAGGTTTTATGGAAGACATTGCTGTACACGATGTGAAAAGATTTGAGAAAGAATCTTTAGAATTTGTTGAAGTAAAATACAATCAGATATTTGATTCAATCAAAAAAGAGAAAGATATAACTAAAGAAACCGATGAACTTCTTAAAAAAGCAGGAAAGGAATTTCTGTCGGTTTTCAAGAAAAGTTGATAGCGAATGATAGATTATAAATGGCAACATTAAGAGATATAAAACTTAGAGTTAAAGGTGTTAAAAGCACGCAGCAGATAACGAACGCTATGAAAATGGTGTCATCTGCAAAACTGCGCCGCGCTCAAGAAGCTATGATGAATGCGCGCCCTTATGCTAAAAAGATTTCTATGTTACTTTCGCATCTTTCAACTGAAGACGACAAAATTAACAATCCTTTGTTTACTGAAAGAGAAATTAAAAAAGTTGCCGTTGTTGTTGTAGCCGCTGATAGAGGGCTTTGCGGAGCATTCAATACTAATATATTAAAAGAAGCTACAAAGTATATTAAGGATGAAGTTGAAAAGAACGGTAATGATTATGTTCTTTATTGCCTCGGAAAAAAATCCGTTGATTATTTTAAACGAAGAAATTATAATATAGCCGAATCATATCCCGGAATCTTTACAGTTTTTGATTATTCGGTTGTTCAAGTTTTGGTTGATACTCTCGTTAAAAGTTATATTGATGAAAATATTGATAAAGTGATTATAATTTTTAACGAGTTTAAATCCATTGTTCAGCAAAAAATTATTGTCGAACAATTTTTACCGATTTTACCTGTTGAAGAAAATTCAGATGTTCATCAAAGTGATGAAAATTATATTTATGAGCCGGATCAAAATTCCATTCTCAAATATCTTATTCCTAAGCATCTAAAAGCACAAATGTGGAGAGTTTTGCTGGAATCTAATGCCGCCGAACTTGCAGCACGAATGACAGCGATGGATAATGCAACTACAAATGCAAAAGAATTGATCAGAACTCTTAATCTTACTTACAACAGAGAAAGACAGGCTGCAATTACAAAAGAGATACTGGAGATTGTTTCGGGTGCTAATGCTTTGAAAGAGAATTAATCAGGTTATTTTAAAATTGATTTGCTAAAGAATGTTTGAAGAACTATCTCTTAAATTAGAAACTGCTCTAAAAAAAGTAACAGGGCAGGGGCGACTATCCGAAAGTAACATTTCCGATACACTTCGCGAAATAAGAAGAATTCTTCTTGATGCAGATGTTAATTATAAAGTTGCTAAAGATTTTATTGAAAATGTAAAATTAAAAGCGCTTGGTAAAGAAGTTATTGCCTCAATTTCGCCGGGGCAGCTTATAACAAAAATTATTTATGATGAACTTACTTTGCTGCTTGGCGGTGGTCATCACGAGTTGCAAATAAATCCTTCGGGCATTACAGCCATAATGGTTGTTGGTTTACAGGGTTCCGGTAAAACAACTTTTTGCGGAAAACTCGCAAAGAGATTAACCGAGCAGAAAAGAAAAGTATTATTGGTGGCAGCAGATATATACAGACCTGCTGCAATCGAACAACTTAGATTACTCGGTAATCAAATTAATATTGAAGTTTTTTCTATTGAAGAAAAAGATGCACGGAAAGTTGCAAGCGATGCTCTTATTTTTGCAAAGGAAAAAAATTATAATACTGTGATTTTTGACACGGCTGGTCGTTTGCATGTTGATGAAACGATGATGCAGGAAGTTGCTGATATAAAAAAAATAGTTACTCCTACTGAAAGTTTGTTTGTTGTTGATTCAATGACTGGACAGGATGCAGTTAATTCTGCTAAGGCTTTTAACGATATAGTAAATTTTGACGGCATTGTACTTACTAAGTTAGATGGTGATTCAAGAGGCGGTGCAGCGCTATCCATAAGGGCTGTCGTTGGTAAACCAATAAAATTTATCAGCAATGGTGAGAAGCTTGAGAATCTGGAATTATTTTATCCCGATCGTTTAGCTTCACGAATTTTAGGTAAAGGAGATGTAATTTCTCTTGTAGAAAAGGCACAGGCATCCATAGATGAATTTGAAATTGAAAAACTTGAAGAAAAATTAAAGAAAAATAAATTTGATTTTGATGATTTTCTTAAGCAAATTAAAGTCATAAAGAAAATGGGTTCTTTGTCATCTATACTTGGAATGATTCCGGGGCTGAGTGCACAAATAAAAAATGCCCCGATTGATGATAAAGCGCTTGTTAAAGTAGAAGCAATCATCAACTCGATGACAAATGAAGAAAGAAGTCTGCCGAAAATATTAAACGGCAGCAGACGAAAAAGAATTGCAAAAGGCAGCGGTACATCAATACAAGATGTGAACCGTTTGATTAAACAATTTAGTGAAATGCAAAGAATGATGGGTAATTTAAGTAAAAAAGGATTACCTTCGTCTATGCGTAATTTTAAATTTAATTGATAATCGTAATATCCGGAGGTTAGTAACTTGGCAGTAAAGTTAAGACTTAGAAGAATGGGTAAAAAAAAGCAGCCCATTTATAAAATTGTTGCAGCAGATTCGCGTTCGCCCAGAGATGGAAAATTTATTGAAGCTGTTGGTTTATATAATCCTTTAACAAATCCACACACAATTGATTTGAAAGAAGATAGAATTAATTACTGGTTGGATAATGGCGCACAGCCAACCGATACAGTATTTAGTCTTTTCAGACAAAAGGGTATAAACCTTAAAAGAGATCTTGTAAAGAGAAAATTTTCTGAAGAAAGAATTGAAACCGAAATGAAAAACTGGCAGAATCTTAAAGAAGCTGCTTTGAATAAAAAACTTTCAAGGAAAAAGAAAAAAGCTGAAGTAAAGGAAAATACTCCTGAAGTTCAGCCGGAAAGCTAAAAGTTTACTTTTCTTTTACTAAAATATAGTACAGCAGAAGTTTTTGGTGTTGCTTCTGGATTAGATAATCAATAACTGATATTATTGAACTGTACTTAACAACATAATACACCCAGATTCATTATAGGAGGCTCTATTATGAAGGAGTTCATTGAGTTCATTGCGAAACAATTAGTTGACAATCCTGAAGGTGTTGTCGTAAGTGAGAAAAGTACCGAAGATAAAAAATTGGTGCTTTCTCTTAAAGTACATTTGGACGATATCGGTAAAGTGATTGGAAAGCAAGGTAAAACTGCTCAGGCTATGCGCACTCTTCTAACTGCTGTTGCAGCAAAAGAGGGCAAAAGAGCAATTCTCGAAATCGAAGATTAATATTTCTTAGATTTTGTTAATTGAGTGATTATTACCGAATCGGAAAAATTATTTCTGCAGGCAAAAATGGATTTGTTAAAGTTCAGTTAGTACCGGGCTTAACAAAATTTTTAGCTCAACTTAAAAATGTATTCCTTGATTTTTGGGATCAAAAAAAGAACTTCTATCTGGAAGAAATTATTGATTCAAAGAATTCTATTTTTTTTAAGTTTAGGAATTTTGACGACACCAGAAATATAAGTCTGCTTATCGGCAGGGATATTTTTGTGCCTCACAAAATTGCAGGTAGTTTATCCGATGATAATCTGCTTTTGCAAAACCTTATTGGTTTTGAAGTATTTCAACAAAATAATCTTGTTGGTGTTGTAAAAAATGTTTTTGAATCTCCTGCAAATTTTGTGATTGAAATAAGTAACAATCAGGGAATTGAAGTTCTGATTCCTTTCGTTCCTTCTTTGCTCGAAAAGATTGATATGATTGGTAAAAAAGTGTTTCTTGCACCTGATTATGGTATTTATGATGATGAGGATTGATATACTATCTGCTGTACCTGATTTGCTTGTAAGTCCGCTTAACACAAGCATTTTAAAAAGAGCGCAGGATAAAAAAAAAGTTGTTCTCAAAATTCACAATCTTCGTGATTATGCTTTTAATAAACACAAACAGATTGATGATAAACCTTTTGGCGGCGGTGCCGGTATGATACTTAAACCGGAACCATTCTTTGAATGTATTGAAAAATTGCAGAGCGAAACTAAATTTGATTATATAGTTTTTACAACACCTAAAGGAAAATTATTTGATCAAAGGTATGCCAATAAACTTTCACTGGCTAATAATCTTTTGATTATTGCCGGGCATTACAAAGAAGTTGATGACAGGGTTAGACAACATTTTGCGACTGATGAAATATCAATCGGTAATTACGTTTTAACCGGCGGAGAACTTCCGGCACTAATTATTGCAGATGCAATTATAAGATTGATACCGGGTGTGCTTAACGACAGCGAAGCAGCTTTAGATGATTCTTTTCAGGATGGTGATGTTGTGGAAGCCCCGTATTTTACAAGACCGGCAGATTATAAAGGTATGAAAGTACCGGAAGTTTTACTTTCGGGAAATGAAAAAGAAATAAAAAAATGGAAACAGGAACAATCAAAAATCTTAACTGAAAAGTGGAGAAATTTTAATAAATAGTGGAGAGAAAATCATGATTGATTTAACCAAAATAGCGCCTGAACAAATAAAAACAGATATGCCCGCTTTTAATCCGGGGGATCATATTCGTGTTCAGGTTAGAGTAATCGAAGGTGATAAAGAAAGACTTCAATCCTTTGAAGGCGATGTTATCAGTATTCGTGGTTCCGGATTGAATAAAACATTTATCGTTAGAAAAATGTCCAGCGGTGTTGGTGTGGAAAGAATATTCCCTTACAATTCACCTAAAATTGCAAAAGTTGAATTGCTCAAGCAAGGTAATGTAAGAAGAGCAAAACTTTTTTATCTCAGAGAACTTTCAGGTAAAGCTGCCAGAATTAAAAGTAAAAAATTATAATTCAAGTTCTTTTGTAGCCGCTTAAACGAGCGGCTTTTTTTATTATTATGAAAAAACAATTTATACTTCCGCAAAATATTTTTTCTAAAATATTGCTTTCTGAATTAAATCTTGATGATGATTATGAAATCCAATTCTTACCATCAGCATTAATTTCTAAAAACATTTCAGAAGACCCTAACTCCATCGGTTTAATTCCGGCACTTGATATTTTAACCTTTAAAGACTTATTTGTTTCTTCCCAAATTGGAATATCTTTTAATGGATTGATTTCAAATTCATATTTACACTTTAAAGAAGGTCAGCAATCAATTGAGGAGTTGTTTCTAAAAGGTGATGTTTCAAGTAATGAAATAATTTTAAGTAAAATCATTTTTAAGGAATTATATGATGTTGAAATTTCACCCGCTTTAGTTGCAACAAAACCAACAGAAGCGGACGATAATATTATCATCATTGGCGATGAGAATTATCAAAAAGGGCTTTACTTAAATGGGTTGAGTTTTACTGAAGAGATTATTGATCTTATAGATGCACCGTATATCAATTTTATTCTTGCGGCTTCGTCTGAAAATGTTTTGAAAGACTTTGCAATTAAGCATAAGGATAGTTTGCTTAACGGGCATACCGAAAATTATTCGGCAATGTTCCCTGAATTATCTAGTTCCGTAATTGATTTTATTTCTTCAAACATTCAGCATATAGTTTTTGATTTTGAAGATCAGGATCTGGAGGCAATAAAGTCGCTGCTGCAAATGCCTTACTTGCACGGCTTTATCAAAGATATAATTGACGTAAAGTTTGTTTAGAAATAGATTATAAACTTTAATAATGCTTTATAAACTTGCATCTAGATTAGCTTACAGTGAATGTTCTTGAATGTTTTAATATTTCCCACTCATCAAGTTTATCAAAACTAATTTTTGCTCTGTAATAAGGTGCAAAAAAAGTTGTTCGCCAAAAAAACCGACTAAAAAAGTAAGACGGATTTTTAAAAACAAAATCCGGAATTATGTGATACCATTTATATCTATGCTTTTTAAAGTATTGCTGAACTTCACATTTAAGACCCAATTCTTCACCTGCCAAAACAGCAGCTTCGCGCTGGCAGCTGCTTCTTAACAAAGGCCTAAGAAATCTTTCGTTAAAACCATTTAAATATATTTGATCTTTAACCTGCTTATAATTTTGAAACCTTGAATATCCGTCAAGCTCTGCAAGAATTGACATGCTGCTAAACGTGTATAAAATAAATAAACAGAAAAACCAATTTGCAGAATCAAGGTTAAAATCAATACTCAATAATCTTATGAATGATATGAAAGCTAACAATACAGCAACAAGTGCAACTGAATGTAAAAACTTACCGACTTTTATATAGCGCTTTAATAGATTTATTTTTTTCATTATTGAAAAGATAAAAATATTTTAACAAAATCAGATTAAATTGTTTTCAATAATTCAATTTAAGGGATAACAAAAAATCTCATATTTAGTTATTTGTTTTATTTATTCAACTACTTAACTGAATATTGTCTTTAAATTCATTTGCTGATGACTCAGAAACCTCGCGCTTTCTTGCAAAAAAATAATATATCAAAACAAATAAGAATGGAATGTGGAAGATGAAAACTTCAATTACACCAAATTCTTTTGGCTTATGTACAGCATAATAGGCATAAAAATTAGCGTATGTAAATAAATATATTGATAATAACAGCCAGTATCTTTTTGTAACTGAAGGTGTTAGCAGGGCAATTAATAAAATGACTGGCAACATTCTAGAACTGACATTGTAAATTGAGAAAACTATTACAACACTTACAGATATTATAATCATATCACGTAAGTTAATTTTATTTAGAAAAAAGAATAAATAAGAAAATGTAATTATCACTATCATAATAATTTTATAAATAAACGGGGATTGCCAATTTGCAGGAAAAAGTAAAAATATTGAATACCAAAAAGGTTTTGAGATATTTTGTCTTTCAAACCTATTTTGCCAACCAATCAAGCTTTCGGGAAAAAAGGGAATCATACCTAAAACGAAACCTAAAGTGATCATCAACAAAATTTTATAGAAAGCTTTTTTATGTTTTGAATATATGTGAAAAATGAAAGGCACAATAAAAACCAATAACAAACCATTAAAAGCAATACTTAAACCAAATAGAAAACCTGCAACTAATAATCTATCTTTTTCGACTAAATAAATAATTAGTAACGGAATAATTATAAATGGAAGTTTATCTTCCCAGGTTATTATCCAGTTAAAAATCAAAGCCGGATTAAATGTAATTATTATAATTGCCCAGTATTTATGAGCATCAATGTTATTTGTATTATAAAACAGGTTAGCATTACTTATCAAATAAATCAGGGTCATTAAACATAATACCATCCACATCCTGAAACCGAAACCATTCAACAGTCTGTAATAACTATTATTAGCCAAGGTTAAAATCGTATAAACTAAATGTTGAAGACCTGTGTAGTCCATTCTTTTTGGGTGAGTGAATGACGTTGCTAAATCGCCATCCTCAATTTTAACTGTACGATTAAAAGCAGGTTGATTGTTAATAGTTAGTGTAGATGAGAATCTATAGCAATTATAGTTAAAACCGTTAGGATTATACGAAAACACTAAAACAATCCACCAAAAAACTGATGCAGCAATAATTCTATTTTTGAACTCTGAATTAATAATCGTAGTTGGATAATACAAAAAGATTATGATTACAAAGATGCCTATCAGTAAAAGATGATCGGTCTGAAAGAAAAAATCAAAAATTGATAAATACATTTCTAAATCTCCACATGGCTAACGCTTATAACTTCCGGGTTTTCGTTTATCTTTACTAACATATTTGGTGTAGCGGCGCTGTGCAGTTTCATTGTGCAGCTTGCTGCTATGCCGCCTTCAAAAATTTTATTTTCTATTTCTTCAATGTTAATATTTTCTTTCTTGATAACATCAAGTACGCTTGCAAGCACGCCCGGTTTATCGTAGTGTTTAACCACAAGCTGATAATGTGCATCAATAATTTTTGCACGGTTTACCCAATGATTTATAACTCCGCTGTGTACATAGTGTTTAATGATGTTTATAGTTTCATCCGCAACAGCTTCTTGCGCCTGTTCGGTAGATGCGCCGATATGATGAGTTACATAAACGTTCGGATTGTTTTGCAGCTTGGATGAAACTTCGCCGCCTTTGCCTTCTGGCTCGCCTTTAAATACATCAAGTGCAGCGCGAATATTTTTTTCTTTTATCGCTTCAAGCAGATCATCTTCATTTATTATATCGTGCCGCGATGTATTTATTAAATATGCTCCGTCTTTCATATAGGAAAACATTTGTTTGTTAAACAAGCCTTTTGTTTGCGGCGTTGCCGGCAAATGGATTGAAACCACATCGCACAACGGAAGTAATTGATCCATCTCGCTAAAATCTTTTATCGGAACGCCTTCTATTCTGGATATGTCTTTTCCGTAAACATTCATTTCAAAAGCAAGCGCGCGTTTTGCAACTTCTTTGCCGATATTACCAACGCCGATTAAACCCAGCGTTTTGCCTTTTAATCCTTTGCCTTTTGAGTATTTATCTTTATTCCAGATGCCTTGTTTAAAATCATTAATATTATCGGGAATAAAACGGTCGAGTGAAATCATTAAGCCGATTGCGAGTTCTGCAACTGCTATGGAATTCATTCCGGGACAGTTGGTTACATAAACTCCTTTTCTGTTTGCCGCAGATATATTTATGTTATTAACACCCGAGCCCGCACGAATAATCAAGTTAAGTTTTTTGCAGTTTAAAATTGCTTCTTCATTAACAACTGTGGAGCGCACAACAATAATATCGGCTTCCTGTGCTGCTTCGCAAAGATCGTTTTCTCCAAGTTTGGGATTATAAACAACATCAAGACCAAGGTCTTTCATTTGCTGTATATATTTTTCTGGAAACTTATCAGCAACTAATACTTTTAGATTCATAGTAATATCCTTTCTTGTTTCTTTATTCGAAATATTTAAAGTCTTTTATAAGCATTCCGTAGATCTTTTCGAGAACATCTTTTGTATAAGATTTTATTTGCACAAACTTGTTTATTAAATCAAGTTCACCATTTATATCTGCATATTTTCTTATTTGAATTAAACCAGAATATGGTGTTAAAAAATCTTCGTAATCAAAATATTTGAAATATGGTTCGTTCTCCAAGCCAACATTATATAAAAAACCACCTTTACAATATTTAAGATTCCATAATTTATACAAGTCTTTTATTTCATTTAAGAGTTGCATAGCAATAATATCATTGGATTGTTCTACAAAAGGTTCTAACATTGTTGACCAGAAAGATTCCGGATTTGCCGGACATAATGGATTGTCAATAAATACTTCCGGTGCAGTTTTTACAGGATTATCTTTTTCAAACTTCGTAACTACACATCTGTTTTCTGCCAAGCCAAAAACAAAACAAAGCGAGTGAAATTTTGCTGCTAACTCTTTTGAAATCTTTGGTTTCCAAATATCATATTGGTTTGCCCAAATTGGATACTTACCATTTACTGCTTTGGTTATTGCAAACCAGGTAAAAGTTGCAACTGCACTTTCGAAATCGTAAGCACAAAATCCGTATTTATCAGGTGCACCAGACAAAATTCTAGTTTGATTCACATTTATTAAGACATTATCCAATCTAAACCAAACTCGGTCTGGTTTATCAGTCATTCTATTATAATTATCCTGCATAACTCTTACAGGAGTATTATCATCGTAGAATCCAACATAATTGCCGTTAGTGGATCCGCATTTTCTTCTCAATTCATAATGATTCTTATTGTCTTTTAGAGGAAATCCACTAATCAATTTATTCAAATCAGTTTCTTTTTTTGCAGTACTATAATCATATCTTGGCTGCCTTACTAATTCACCTTTCGATGTGATCAATAAAGGTAATGTAGATCTAATATCACCCCTTGAATTATCGAATTTAATATTTTTTGTTTTACTAACGTATTGGTTCAAATCTTTTTTCAAATCACTAAGTAAAGCAGCCCAATTAATTTTTTCTAAATCTTTTTTAGTTATATGCGTTAAGTCTCTAACTTTTACAGAATTATTATTTCCTTTTGAGTTGAAATTGTATTTCCAGATAGTAAAGGAAATAGGAAATCTTCCTTGAATTTTAAAGAACTCATTACCCAGCACAATAAAACCATCTTCGTATTTAAAGTATTTATCCCATTCTTCTCTAAAATCAATGTATGTTGGACGTGGTATTAACCAGCTTGTAGGAGTAAAAATTAAAACGATAGGAGTTTCCTTAATACTTTTATCTAAAGGCTGTGGAATTGTAACGCTATCAAAGTTTAGAGTTTTAATTTCCAGATCGCCCATTTGTAGTTTTGATATATTCAAAATTTGACCAAGAAAACCGAGATATCTTTCTTTTCCGGCATCATTACCTGTAATTTCCAGAATAGAAGGATGTATATCGTAAACAGCATCGCCTTTAATTCGCTCATCCAGGTTTTCGTCTGTGTTTTTATAAGGTGGATTTAAAAGAAATGCAATAGGTTTATCAAGTTTAATATTTTTAAGACTAAGTTCTTTCATTAAATCGTTAACATATTCTTCAGCAGATTTATCAAGAAAATTTAATCCAATATTTTCAGTAGTTTTTGGAATAATTGTAAAGCCTGCCTGCACTTCATCGCTATCAAGTTTCATTCGTCTTTCAATAGTTCGTAATAAATCCGGTTGAAGTTCAGAAACTATTTTATGTTTAATATGCCCGCGCCAGCTGGTAACAAGGTTACCCGAACCGCCTGCAGGATCAAAAACAATATATTTATCACTTAGTTTTTTTTCGTAATAATTATGAACAAACCATAAAGCAAACTTGCTAAGATTATTATCAGTAAAAAATATTCCGTGCTGTTTTGCATACTCAGGTTTTATCTTAGTAATAACTTCATCAAAGCGGCTGAAATAATAATCAACAGTTAAACCGCTTCCTTCGTTTGTAAAGATGTAATGATTCTCAACAAACTTTTTAAATTTTTCTCGTTTCCTTGGTTTTACTAAAATAGGTTCGCTTGCTTTATTTGAAATATACTCTGTTACATTAATGAAATCAGTTTCACCAATTTGAATTACCTTTGAAGTAGCATTCCAATAACCCACTATTGCATAAAAAGCATGTATCGCTTGAATAGGATCTTCAAAAAAATCTTTCATCAATTCAATTTTGCCAATAAAATTTTGAGGCGCAATTTGTATTCTATCAGCATCAAGGTTTTTTAATACTTGAACAAATTGATTTAACTGTGTGTTAGTTCCATTTTCAAAGAAACCTGCTATATCGGATGGCGTTAAAAGAAATATTGCTGAATCAATAATTTCTTTTTTGACAGGTCTATTTGTTTTGTTTGCGTTAATTTTTCCAACTTCATTTGGCGCTTTTAGCGGGTCAGATTTTTTTGCGATTTCTCTAGCATCTTTAGGTAAATCTTTAATTTTCCAGACACCAATAAATTTATTGGCGATTACACAAATAGCTGAAAAACTCAAACCTTTCTTTTCATAGTGTAATGCTTGAAAGAAACCGCTAAGAAAATCATCGGCATTAGACTTTAACTCAATAACTAATTTACCTTCAATATAACCGTCAGCGCCTTCGGCATCACTTTGCTTTTTAAATTTGTTGCCAAAAAGTTTGCTGAACAGCGGAAATACAAGATGGTCCTTAGCGTTTTCAGAGCTTCCGCTTAGAACAAATTTTTTTAGTTGTTCAATTTCATTCATAAATTTATTTCAACATCGGAATTTTCACATTCCATTTTTTTGCATTATCAATTGCTTGTGAATAGCCGGCATCGGCGTGGCGCATTACACCCATTCCCGGATCATAAGTTAAGACTCTTTCAAGCCGCACTTCAGCTTCTTTAGTTCCATCGGCAACAACAACCATTCCCGCGTGTATTGATTTACCAATACCAACACCGCCGCCGTGATGAACAGAAACCCAGCTTGCTCCACCAATTGCATTTAACAACGCATTAAGTATGGGCCAATCTGCAATTGAATCGCTGCCGTCAATCATTCCTTCTGTTTCTCTATTTGGCGAAGCAACTGAGCCGCAATCAAGATGATCTCTTCCGATTACGATTGGCGCTTTTACTTTACCCTCGGCAACAAGTTGATTAAATATTTTTCCCATCTTTGCGCGCTCGCCGTAACCAAGCCAGCAAATACGTGCGGGCAATCCTTGAAAGTGAACTTTCTTTTGTGCCATATCAATCCAGTTGATAAGCTGTTTGTTTTCTGGAAAAGTTTCTTTAATTGCTTGATCGGTTACATAAATATCATTTGGGTCGCCGCTAAGTGCAGCCCATCGGAATGGTCCTTTTCCATCACAAAAAAGCGGACGAATAAATTCCGGCACAAATCCCGGAATATCAAAAGCATTTGTTAAACCGTTTTCTTTTGCTTCGCCGCGGATGTTGTTTCCGTAATCGAAAACTACCGAGCCGCGTTTTTTAAACTCTAACATTGCTTCAACATGTTTAAAGACAGTTTTGCGTGATAGTGAAATGTACTTTTCAGGATTTGATTTTCTCAGAGCTAATGCTTCTTCAAAACTCATATTCATCGGTACATATCCATTTAGCATATCGTGTGCTGATGTTTGATCCGTTACAATATCTGGTATGATTCCACGCTTTAAAATTTCGTGATGAACTTCGGCAGCGTTACCAACCAAGCCAACAGAAATTGTAGCGCCTTTTGATTTTGCATCAAGTACAATTGTTAGTGCTTCATCAAGATTATCAGTGATAACATCCGTGTAGCCGGTATCAATTCTCTTTTGGATTCTTGAGCGGTCAACATCAACACCAAGAAAAGCAGCGCTGTTAAAAGTTGCTGCAAGAGGTTGTGCGCCGCCCATTCCGCCAAGTCCGGCAGTTAAAACAAATTTACCTATTAAAGTTCCGTCAAAATATTTTTTAGCGGCTTCGGCAAAAGTTTCGTAAGTACCCTGTAAAATTCCCTGCGTTCCGATGTATATCCAGCTTCCGGCGGTCATCTGTCCGTACATTGTTAAACCGAGTTGTTCAAGTCTTCGGAACTCATTCCAGTTTGCCCAATCGGGAACAAGCATTGAGTTTGAAATTATAACACGCGGCGCATTTGTGTGGGTTTTAAAAATGCCAACAGGTTTACCGGATTGAACTAAAAGAGTCTCATCATTTTCTAAATTTTTCAGTGAATTGATTATCGCATCAAAACAATCCCAGTTGCGTGCGGCTTTTCCGCTTCCGCCGTAAACAATTAGCTCAGCAGGATTTTCGGCAACATCGGGATGCAAATTATTCATAAGCATACGCATTGCAGCTTCTTGAATCCAGCCTTTGCAGGATATTGCTGTTCCGGTTGGCGCTATTATAACTCTGTAGGAACTCATTTTAATCCTTAAAATGTTTTTCTAATAAACTATCGTATTGTTTAAAAAGAGATTTATAGAGCCATTTTTTTAAGAACCAGCTTTTTTTCATTTCCTTTTTCATATAATCGGAGTTTTGTTTTAGCTGAAGTGTTAATCTAGTTTTTTCATCTTTAGTAAATTTTATTACTTCATCGCCGCTGTTTAGTTTTCCCACAATGGAATTGAATGCTTTCTCTTCGGCAAAGAATTTACTGTTGCCTGTCATTTGTTTAAGTGCTTGTTTACAAAAATTTGCAAGTAACTTTTTTTCGTTTTTATCGAACTCGAAATTATAGTTTGCGAAAAGTTTTTTCATTTTATCCTTTTACATTATTGAATGATAATATTTTTTCTCTCATCTGTTGATAGCCCGGCTTGATAACATTGTAGATATAATGCAGTCTTTCTTTATAAGGAATGAATGCAGACTTCATTGAATTGATTGTTATTTTTTCAAAGTCATCAAAGTTAAGATTAAAATATTTTATTGCAGTTAAAAATTCTTTAGTCATTGTTGTGTCGCTCATCAGCCTGTCATCTGTATTTAGTGTTACGCGAAATTTTTCTTTGTACAAAATTCCAAACGGATGATTTTCAATCTTATCAACCGCACCTGTATGAACGTTTGATAGCAAACATATTTCGAGTGGAATTCTTTTATCTAAAACGTACTGAGCTAACTCGCCAAACTTTAGAACATTACCATTAGAATCAAGTACAATATCCTCAAGTAATCTTGTTGCATGCCCAATGCGATGTGCTCCGCACCATTGAATTGCCTGCCAGATTGAATCTTTACCAAAAGCCTCGCCTGCATGAATTGTAATATTAAAATTTCCACGCTGAATTAATTGAAATGCTTCAATATGTTTTTTTGGTGGATAGCCGCCTTCTTCTCCAGCAAGATCAAAACCAACAACTCCATCATTTCTAAAATTTACAGCAAGTTCTGCAATATCAACAGTATCTTTCATATTACGCATGCCGCATAGTATCAAACCGTAGCCAACACCAAAATCGCGCTTACCTTTTTCCAATCCGGTAAGAACAGCTTTAACGGAATCTTCAAAGTACATTCCATTGCCGCGATGGAAAACAGGGGCAAATCTAGTTTCAACATAAACAACGCCGTCGTTTTTCATATCTTCCATCATTTCATAGGCAACGCGCTCAAGCGATTCTTTAGATTGCATAACTGCAATTGTATGCTCAAAACCTTGTAAATACTCAACAAGATTTCCTTTATTAGCTCCGCGATGAAACCACTCCGCCAATTCTTTAGCATCTTTAGTTGGTAATTTTTTGTACTGAATTTGCTCAGCCAGATCAATAATTGTTTGTGGTCTTAGCCCTCCATCAAGATGATCGTGAAGTAGAACTTTAGGAATAGTTTTAATAATTTCGTCGGTTGTCATTTAATCCTCAATTTTGTTACGAAAAAATATCCTTTTAAGCAGGCAAAATCAATTTAAATTACTTAGTAAGACTTAATAAATAGCTACAATTTTTAAAAAATGTTTGTATCTTTAAAGCAGATAAATAACAATTTATGAAAACCAGACATAAATTTTTAATAATTATTTCAGGAGAAAAAATGAAACACTCAAAACTTTTTTTGGTAATCTTTTTAATGCTCGGTATTACATTTATGGGATACCAATGCGGTTCTACGGAACTAACGAGCGCAAAACTATATATTCAGCAAAAAAACTTTGATAAGGCTTTAGAAGTATTGCAAAAAGAAGTTACTAAGAATCCTAAAAGCGACGAAGGATATTATTATCTTGGGTACATATATGCTGAAAAAGGCAACTATAGTGAAATGGTTAAGAATTACAATAAATCTTTAGAAATCAGCGCTACTTATAAAAAAGAAGTTACTGAATCTAAAAAATATTACTGGGCGCAGGCTTTTAACAGAGGCGTTAGTAATTATCAAAAAGGCAACAAAATGCAGGATAAAGACAGCGTAACGATTTTGTATGATAAATCAATTGCTGATTTTGAAAGCGCTTTAATGATTGAGCCGGATTCTGGTGATACTTACAAAAATCTTGCTTTTGTTTATTTAAGCAAAGGTGATAATGAATCTGCAATGAAACCATTACAAGAGTTGATTAACAGAGAAAAAGCATTGGATGGCTATAAATTTTTAGGTGAAATTTATTCTGTTAACGGATCTAATTTGAAAAACCAAGGAAAGGAAGCAGAATCTGTTGCAGCCTATAATAAAAGTATCGAAGTTTTGGAAGAAGGTCTTAAATATTATCCAAATAATTCCGAACTGTTAGTTACATTATCAACTTCATACATTGGAGCAAATAGATCAAAAGAGGCTCTTGATTATTATAAAAAACTTGCCGAAGCTAAATCGGACGATAAAAATATCCGTTATAATTATGGTGTACTTTTATTAGGAGCAGATGATTTTGCCGGCGCTGAAGAACAGTTTAAAGCTGCTCTTGATCTTGACCCTGCATATTCTAACGCATCTTACAACCTTGGCGTTACTTATGTAAAATGGGGAACAGCAATTAGTAAAAAAGCTGATGAAGAAGGAAAAGCTAATGATGAGTATAAAGAAAAATATCGCGCTGCATTACCTTATTTAGAAAATGCTGCACAGGGCGAGGATGCTACTTCACAAACCTGGGAAATACTAGGTAAGGTTTATGGAGTTCTTGGAATGCAGGACGACGCTCAAAAAGCATTTGATAAAGCTGATGAATTAAGAAAATCTGGGAAATAATGGACACAAAACAACAACAAGGACAGCAATTAAATATTGAGCTTGGTGAAAAAGAAGCTGAAGGAATTTATTCTAATTTAGCTATTATCTCACATTCACCTGCAGAATTTATTATTGATTTTACTAGAATTGTACCCGGTGTGCCGAAAGCAAAAGTTCATGCTCGTATTATCACTACCCCACAGCATGCAAAAATGCTAATGAAAGCGCTTGCTGATAATATTGATAAGTTTGAATCTAAATTTGGCGAAATAAAAATTGATACCGCTCCAAACCAGATGTTTGGATTTGTTGCGCCAAAAACCGGTGAAAAGGTGAATTAATATTTTTGTGAAGTAAGTTAATTTTTTAAGCCAATCATTTTTTTACGGATTTAATTTCGTATTAGTGATTGGCTTTTTTAATGTAACTTGCACATCAATTGATTTTCAAATTATTCCTAATAATAAGGATCATAAATGCACAGGGATCTCCTAATAAATAGATTTTTTAATACCGAATCGAATTCATTGCAAATACCGGAAAGAAATGATATTGATGAAAAATATAAATGGAATTTAAATGATATTTATGCTTCGGATGAGGATTGGGAAAAAGATTTTGAATGGATAGGTAACAACATTACAGGATTTGCTAAATTTGAAAACACTTTAGCTGATTCCCCTGAAAATTTGTTAGCCTGTTTTAAGTTTGATGAACATATTGGTATTAAACTTGAAAGATTATATTTGTATGCAATGCTGGCTAAAGACAGCGATCTGCGCAACACAAAGTATCAGGGGATGGATGATAGAATAAAAAGCATTTATTCTAAAGTTCTCACAGCAAGTTCTTTTATAAAACCGGAGCTGCTTCAAATTGATGAATCAAAATTAATTAACACAATAAATTCGCATCCCGATTTAAAAATCTATAAGCAATCAATTGATGACTTGTTAAGATTCAAATCTCACACTCTTGATAAAGAAAAAGAGGAACTGCTTGCAATGGCAAGTGAGATAACCCAAATTCCTTATAACACTTATTCGCTTTTTACAAATGCCGATTTAAAGTTTCTAAAAGTTAAAGATGAAAATGGAATTGAAATTGAAATGTCACACTCAAGATTTTATGCTGCGCTTTATTCAAAAGACAGATCATACCGTGAGCGTGCTTTCAAAGCATACCTTACTCCGTTTAAAGAAAATGTAAATACAATTGCTTCTTTATTTAGCGGCAACTTAAAATCAAATATTTTTTATGCTAAGGCAAAGAAATATAATTCGGCGCGGGAAGCTGCGCTTGATAAAAACAATATTCCGGTTTCTGTTTATGATAATCTTATAGAATCTGTAAATAATAATCTTTCGCCAATGTATCGTTGGGCAGCATTGAAGAAAAAATTACTTAAAGTTGACGAGCTTCATCCTTACGATGTTTACGTTACTTTGTTTGACCAGAAATTAGAAAAAAAATATTCTTATGAAGAATCAAAAAACATCGTTTTTGATTCACTTAAAATATTGGGTAAAGATTATCTTGGTTCTTTAGAACTTGCTTTTAACAACAGGTGGATTGATGTTTACGAAACAAAGGCTAAACGCAGCGGCGCATATTCTTCCGGTACCACTTTTGGAGTTCATCCTTATGTTTTGTTAAACTGGACTGATTTATTGAATGATGTTTTTACTCTTACTCACGAAATGGGTCACAACATGCATTCCTACTACACAGGTTTGCATCAGCCGTTTGTATATGCAAACTATTCAATCTTTCTTGCAGAGGTTGCTTCGACTTTTAATGAAAACCTTTTGCTTGAACATCTAATTGAAACATCGCAATCAAAGTACGAAAAACTATTTCTGCTGGAAAAATATCTTAACAATATTACAGCAACAGTTTACAGGCAGGTGATGTTTGCTGAGTTTGAATCTTTAACACATTCATTGGCAGAAAAGGGCGAGGCGCTTACTTCCGATGTGTTGTGTAAACTTTATAAAGATGTTTATCAAAAATATTGGGGACCCGAAATGATTATTGATGATGAAGAAAGTTATACATGGGCAAGAGTTCCGCATTTTTATTATAATTTTTATGTTTTTCAATATGCAACAGGATTTGCTGCTTCGGAAGTTTTAGCTGCAAAAGTTAAATCAAAAGGCAGTCCGGCTGTTGAAAAATATTTGAATTTTCTAAAAGACGGAAGTTCGGATTACCCGATCAATATTCTAAAAAACGCCGGTGTAGATATGAATTCACAGGAGCCTATTTTAGCTGTTACAAATAAAATGAATCAGATAATTGATGAAATTGAAAAATTAATTTCATGTTAATAAAAATATTTCAATTAAAAATCTTGCAGGTACAAAATGAAGGTTTACACAAAAAAAAATCTTAACGAGTTTAATCATTCTTTAACCTATGACGATATAAGCTTAATACCAACACAGGTTTCAAGGATTAAATCAAGAACGGAAGCCTCAACAGGCAGTTCATTTCTTGGTTTGAAATTAAGTGTTCCAATTATTTCCAGTCCAATGGATTCTGTTACCGGAATTGAAATGGCAAAGGAATTAACTCATCTCGGCTGCATTGGTATTTTAAATAGATTTGATTCTTCGCTCGATTCTGTTTTAAATATCAAAAACGGAAAGGGAATAAGATCAGTTTCAATTGCGCTAACAACCGATCAAAAAACAATTGAGAAAATTGTAGAAAAAAAATATTTGATCTGCATTGATACAGCAAATGCAAACAATAATGAAGTATTGAAAAAAACAGAACAAATAAAAAAGAAATATGATGTAAAAGTTATTGTTGGAAATATTGCACATGGTCAAAGTCTTCATCAACTTGAAGACGCAGGTGCTGATGCTGTTCGTGTAGGTATCGGCAGCGGAAGTGTTTGTACAACTTCAATTCAAACTGGTATCGGTATAGGACAAGTTTCTTCGTTACTTAATGTTTACTTTGCAAAAATTGAAAAGAAATTAAAAATCAAAATAATTGCGGACGGCGGAATAAAAAGTCCCGGCGATGTTGCAAAAGCAATTGCACTTGGTTCCGATATTGTTATGCTCGGCAGAATGTTATCCGGCACTCGCGAAACGCCCGGCGAAGTTATAAAATATAAAGGTCAATTGTGGAAGAAGTACAGAGGCTCGGCTTCATTTGGAGTAAAGATGAAGAATGAATTTATTGAAGGCGAGGAAACAATGGTTGCCTATAAAGGTGTTGTTAAAAATGTTGTTGATGCTATTTCCGACGGATTAAAAAGCTCGATGAGTTATATGAATTGTTTTTCTCTTGAAGAATTACGAAAGACCGAAACTTTTGCGGTACTAAGTAACAGTTCATTTTTGGAAAGACTGCCAAGAATATAATTGAACTTATAACTTCGCTTTTTTTAATCGAAGAGAATTGCTGATTACCGAAACAGAACTGAAAGACATTGCGAGTGCTGCAAACATTGGATTTAGCAAACCAAAAGCCGCCAAAGGAATTCCGATTATATTGTAAATAAAAGCCCAGAACAAATTTTGCTTTATTATGCGAATAGTTTGTTTAGATAGTCTTATTGATTTTGCAACACCGGAAAGATCACCGTTTATTAAAACTACCTGAGCGCTTTCAATTGCTACATCCGTTCCGGTTCCGATTGCAATACCAACATCAGCCTGCACGAGCGCCGGTGCATCATTTATCCCATCGCCAACCATTATAACTTTTTTACCACCATCAGCTTGAAATTTTTTTATAACATTGGATTTATTTTCCGGCAATACGCCATATTCATATTCCTCAATCTCAAGTGATTTTGCTGTATGTTTTGTTACTTGCTGACTATCACCGGAGAGCAAAACTATTTTAAGATTATAAGCTTTTAAATTTTTTATAACTTCTATTGAGTTATTTTTAATAGTATCGCTTACAGTAACAAATCCTTTTACAATATTATTGACAGCAAGAAAAACAGGTGATGAAATGCTTTCAATATCTTTTTTAAGAATTTCATCAAATGAACTCAAATCAATTTTATTTTCTTTTAAGAATGATTCATTGCCGGCAATAATAATATCGTCTTTTAATTTTCCGGCAATTCCTCTTCCGGGTTTGCCCTCAAATTCTGTAATATCAATTAGTGAAATCTTCTTTTCATTTGCGTATTTTAAAATTGCTTTTGCAACCGGATGTTCAGATTTGATTTCGAGTGAAGCAAGCAATGATATAAAATCCGTTTCGGAAATATCTTTTACAAAAACCTTATTGACAGATAATTTCCCCAAAGAAATAGTTCCTGTCTTATCAAAAATTATTGTATCTGCGTTTTTAAGTTCTTCAATACTTTCTCCATTCTTAAATAGAATTCCATTTTGAGCACCTTTGCCCATTCCGACAATTAATGCTGCGGGCGTTGCCAATCCAAGAGCGCAAGGGCAGGCTATTATCAAAACCGCAACAAAGTTCATCAAAGCAAAGCTTAGATCATCAGGTTTTATAAAAAACCAAATAGCAAAAGTTATAATTGCAATCACAACAACAACGGGAACAAAAACAGCGGCAACTTTATCGGCTAAATTTTGAATAGGCGCTTTAGAACCTTGTGCTACTTCAACAAGTTTTATTATTTGACCGAGAACAGAGTTATTTCCAATCACAGTAATTTCAAATTCAAAGTATCCGGTTAAGTTTATAGTACCGCCAATAACTTTTGAGCCTGTATTTTTTTCGACAGGTAAACTTTCGCCTGTTATCATTGCTTCATCAACAGATGATGAACCGTTAATAATTATTCCATCTGCAGGAATTTTGCTGCCCGGTTTGATTACTATTATATCTCCGGTTTTTAATTCATCAAGTTTCTTTTCTACTTCACGATTGCGTTCTTTTACAATGGCTGTTTTGGGCTGCAGTTCAATTAACTTTTTTATTGCGGTGCCTGTTTTTGATTTAGCTCTGTTTTCCAGCCATCTTCCGAACAAAATAAGCGTTATTATTACGGCAGTTGTATCAAAATAAACATGGTAATTTGAGTGAGATTGATGCAGCAGATCAGGGAACAATGTTATTATTAAACTGAACAAATACGCAGTGCCCGTTCCAATTGCTACAAGCGAATTCATGTCGGCGGTAAAATGCTTCAAATTATTCCAGAAAATTTTATAAAATCTTTTGCCGGAAATAAATATAACAGGTGTTGTTAAAACGAGGAGTATTTTGTTTATGTAGTCATTACTTAAAAAATCATTCAGAAAAAAACTCTGCCACAACATTCCCATATTTAAAATCAAAATCGGAATTGAAAGCGCTGCTGCAAAAACCAATTCACTTTTTAATTCCTTTAAGTGAACATCTACTTGATTTGTATTATCAACTTGCGATGCTTCTTTTTTTTGAAGAGGGGCTAAATCTAACTTATAACCAATACCCTTAACAATATCGGCAAGTTTATTAAAGTCAGTAGAATCGCGTATATATTCTATCGAGGCTTTTTCCGTAGCAAGATTTACAGTAACACTTTTAACTCCATCAAATTTAGATATGGTTTTTTCAACTCTGCCAACGCAACTTGCGCAGGTCATACCTTCGACGGGCAAAGAAATTTTTTCAGTTTTAATTTCCTGCATAGATAAATTACTCAACTATTGCGAAGCCCGCTTCTTCAATTGCCACTTTAATCATTTCAATATCAACATTAAGTTCATCAAACTCAATAAGAGCTTCACCTATTTTAACTTCAAAATTTTGAAGATTTAACTTTTGCAGTTCTTTTTTTACTGCCATAACACAATGCTGGCAGCTCATTCCATTTATTTTGATTTGAGTTTTCATATAGCTTTTACTTTTTAATTTGTTATTTCTGATGTTAATATAATAAACCATTTAACACTATTTAATTGGCTTTTGTTTTGAAAATATTTAAGAATAATAAAGTTGCTGAGAAAAATTTAGAGGTATTTGTCAATCAAAGTGGCTTTTTTGCAATTTTAGCCAATAAATTTTGATAAACACTAAATATCCACTCGGTTATTTTTTACTAAAATATTATAAAATAAGAAGTTATAATTGATTTTACCCTAAAACTTTGATAATTTCACCAGCCTAAAAATTGTAATTGTTTAAATTAAGGTTGTAAATGACGAAAGCTGACATTGTAGATAGAGTTGCCTCAGGCACGGGTTTGACAAAACTTGAAACAGAAGCGATTATTGAAGGCTTCTTTACTACTGTTATTGAAATGTTAAAAGACGGCAAGGGTATAGAAATACGCGGTTTTGGCAGTTATAAAGTAAAAAAGAAAAATCCGCGAAATGCACGTAACCCCAAAACCGGTGAAAAGGTTTTTGTTGATGAACATTATGTTCCAACATTCAAATTTTCAAGAGAATTTAAAGAAATTGTTAACGCTGGTATGAAAGAAAAGGAAGGTTACTAAAAAATTGAGGCAAAATTGGAGATTATATTTTTTTATTCAGTTATTATAAGTTTAATCGCGGGAAACTTTTCAGCATTTATTGCAAAGGAAAAGAATAGAAATCACTTAGGTTGGTTTTTTTTAGGTTTCTTTTTTTCTATAATTGCATTGATAGCATTGATTGCAGTTCCAAAATTAAGCAATAAGGAAATCAAAGAAGCTGATGGAAAGAACTTAAAGCCTATTGTTATCTATTTAATTCTAAATGGGGGAATAGTAATATTATTAATTATTTTTTCTTTAACAGGTGTTCTTAATTCTACATCTATAGATAATCGAACGGAAACACTGTCAAATCCGTCCAGTAGTGTTGACTTAAATAATATGAATGCGATAAATGATCTTGAAGAAAAAGTAAAACAAAATCCGCAGGATTATGTAAGTTTATTGGAATTAGCGCATCTTAAAAATGATTCGGGTTTATTAGAAGCAGCAATCTCAGACTATAAAAAATATCTGATCAAATTTCCTGAAAATGCCGATGCCCGTGTTGATATGGGCGTGTGCTATTTTAATCTTAAAGATTATACAAACGCAATCAAAGAAATGGAATCCGCTGTTAAAACTGTTCCTGATCATCAAATTGCACACTTAAATCTTGGAGTTGTAAATCTTTCGGCGGGCAATATAGAAAAATCAAAAGAGTGGCTTAAAAAAGCCTACGACTTAAATCCAACTAATGAAGTTGGATTAAAAGCCGAACAATTATTGAAAAATCATTAGTAAAATTCTTAAAGGAGAAGACGCAAATGCCTTGTGGTAAAAAAAGAAAAAGACATAAAATGTCTACACACAAAAGGAAAAAAAGATTAAGAAAAAACAGACACAAAAAGAAAATAAGATAGTCTGATCTTAGTTAGTTTAAATTTAAGGCGAAGAGAGATTTTCGCCTTATCCTTTCTAAAAGCACCAAATATTTACAAGCCAACTTAGCTCAGCTGGTAGAGCAGCTCATTCGTAATGAGCAGGTCGCCGGTTCGATTCCGGCAGTTGGCTCTAAAAGCGCAACCATTGATCTCTCAGATTCATAAGCAGTCAATATTTCATTGAATAGTTTGTAAAAATGCTGCGCATTTATTTAGCTCAGCTGGTAGAGCAGCTCATTCGTAATGAGCAGGTCGCCGGTTCTCCGAAGGACTCCTGTGGAGGATTCCGGCAGTTGGCTCAAAATATATTTAAATGCACATCTTACCATAATTCATCACTCATTTTACGCAGTCGTCATGCTGAATTCATTTCAGCATCTAATTTCAATAATAAAGATTTCGAAACAATCCGGCAGTTGGCGCTGAAAAAACCCACTATCATTTACTATCTAAACTTTTTATTTCAATTCCATTAAATTTTTTAATAAGTTAAAATCAGTTAAACTTACATTATAAATTTTCTATTTTTGTGCTACTTGATTGCAAGTTTTGGAAACGTATAACAAAATTCCAAAATATTCTTTTCAATAAACTGATTTGGTGGGTAGTCTTAATTTCAAATAATAATTGTAAATTCAAAAATGCTTGATACAAAATCCATACAAATAAAAGAATATTTTCATAAAGTAAAACTCGCTAACAAAGAGCTTACTAAAAAAGAAGCTTTTAAGGATTTATTAAACAGGCTTTATGGCAGCGATAATGACATTCTAAAGTTGGTTGATAAAATTACTTTAGGAGCTGAAACTACAATTCTAAAGATTCCGCGTAAAGACAAACTTCACAAAGGCAGCGCAGATACTCTTTACAACAAAATCATAATCGAATTTGAAAATGATCTTAAACAAACTCTTGACCACGCAAAATTACAATTAGCAGGATATTTACTCGGGCAGTTTAATTCCGGCGAAGGATACAACTTTACTTTAATTGTTTCGGATTTTATTAGTTGGAAAGTTTATGCGCCCTCCGTTGATTCTATTGATAAGCTGAATGAACTTACAGAAGATGAGCTTAAGCTTGAAGAAATTAAAAGTGCCTCATTCGTTTTAACGGAACGTAATGTTGAGGAATTTTATTATTGGATTGACAGGTTCTTATTCAAAGAAGAAAGACAGCGCGCAACATTAAAACGAATTGAAGAATCTTTCGGCTATCAAAGCAATGTTTTTATTGAAAGTTTTCAGGTTTTAAGCAAATGGTTCAATGAGGCAAAAAAATACGGCGAGGTGCAGGTTTCTTATGAGCAATGGAATAAGTTTTTAAGCGTTGCTTATGGTTCGTTTGACGGCAGAGAAAGTATTTTCCTTATCCATACTTACCTTAGCATATTTTCTAAAATGCTTGCATACAGCGTAATATCAAATGATGACTACATTGATGATAATGAACTTAAATCAATTCTCAACGGCAGCATTTTTCATAAATACAATATCAGGAATTTTGTTGATAATGATTTTTATCATTGGGTTGTAAGCGATAGAAATTTTAAGAGCTTAAAAAAAGTATTTCGTTTAATTGCTCAGGAAATATCAGCATTTGATTTTGATAAAGTTGATGAAGATGTTCTTAAAGGCGTTTATCAGGAACTTATTGATTTAGATACAAGACACTCGCTTGGCGAGTATTACACACCCGACTGGTTGTGCGAACGAATTGTAAAAGAATTTGAGTTTAAGCCAACTGATAAAATTCTTGATCCAGCTTGTGGTAGTGGTTCTTTTTTAAGAGCAGCTATCCACAGAATAAAAGACTTAAATCCAAACTCAAATGCAGAAACAATTAACGAACAAATTTACGGAATTGATATTCACCCGTTAAGTGTGCAGATCGCAAAGACAACATTACTGCTGGCACTTGGCAAAGAAATAATTGAAGCTAAAAATCCCGTTTACTTAAATATTATTCTTGCAAACACTTTACTTGCACCAGAAGGAGTTCAGAATCTTTTCGGTAAAGACTTTACTCTTAATATTGATAAAGAAAAGTATAAACTTACAACACAGGTGCTGGATGATGTAAAACTTTTCGATGATACACTTGAGATTTGCGATGAGCTTGCAGAACAAACGATGAATAAGAAAAGTGAAAGTGGAGATGTATTTGAAAATATACTCCATAAAAAACTTAAAGGTCACTCATTAAACAAACAGATTATTGAAAGTTTTTACAAAGTATATGAAGGATTAAAAAGCGTAAAAGAAAAAGGGCGGGATAGTATATGGAAGTTTATAGTTCAGAATTTATATAAGCCATATTTTCTTGCCGGTAAGTTTGATTATGTAATTGGCAATCCACCCTGGTTTACTTATAGTTCTGTAAAGAATGAAGAATATCAAAACACATTAAATACTCTTGCGGAAAGCTGTAAAGTAAAACCTGAAAAAGTTGCGAACTTTCCTCATCTTGAAATTGCCGCAATCTTTCTAGCAAATTGTACAAGTTATTTTCTTAAAGAAAATGGTAAAACTGCTTTTGTGCTGCCGCGTAGTTTTTTTAGCGCAGATCATCACGACAATACAAGAAGTGGTAAGGCAGCAGGTTTTAAGTTTGAACAGATTTGGGATCTTGAGAAAGTAAATCCACTGTTCAGAGTGCCAAGTTGCGTGTTCTTTGTAAGTAAATTTGATAAGAAAGCTCTTCTTATAAATGGACTTGCTGGATTAAAGTTTGCAGGTAAATTGCAAGAACATAATTGTAATCTTGCAAAAGCACAGGAAAATATTGAAGAATATCCTGTTAAATGGTATTATGTAAAACAAGGTAAATCTTCGGCATTTTCTGATAAGAAAACTAAAACCAATATGAATGAAAACCCTTACAAAAAACATTTTAAACAAGGCGCAACAATAGTACCAAGATGTTTTTACTTTATTGATATTGATCAGGAATTGCCCAAAGATTTTAATGATAGAATTTTGAACATCAAAACTTCTGAAGCAATTGAAGCGGATGCAAAGAAACCCTGGAAAGGATTAAAGTTTACAGGTAAGATAGAAAGTAAATTTATATTCAGAACTGCGCTTGCCAAAAGTATTTTACCTTTTACATTGTATAAGCCTAATTTAGTTGCATTACCAGTATTGATTGAAAATAACGGACAGGGTGAAAAAATAATAAAACTACAATCTGCAAAGGATTTGATGCAAGAAGGATACTTGAATGCTTCTAAATGGTTTAAGTATGCAGAAAATAATTGGGATATCCTCAAAACTGAAAAATCTAAAAAAATGACAAGCAATGATCGACTAGATTTTCAAAGAGGGTTATCTGATCAAAACGTAAATGCAAAATATCTCGTTTTATATAATTCATCTGCAAAAGATGCTAATGCAACCATCGTTAAACGCTGCGATCTTGATCTATATATATTTGTTGAAAGTGTTACATATGTTTTTTTTACTAATGGTTTAACCGAAGCTTATTTTTTAACTTCAATATTTAACTCAAACGTACCAAATGAAAAAATGAAGGATTTTCAATCGAAAGGATTATTTGGAGCAAGACACGTCCATAAAAAAATATTAGATGTTTACTTCCCAAGATTTGATGAGAACAATGAAATACACACTAAACTTGCACAGTTAAGCGAACAAGCACACGTAAAAGCAAAACAATATTTAGAAACAAATCCACCACAACAAGAACTAAGTGCAATTCATCTCGGCAGATTGCGAGTAACAATAAAAAAGCATCTTTCTGAAGAAATGAAAGAGATAGATAAGCTTGTTAAGAAGGTGGTGGGGTGAGGAGAATGGAAAAATTACATTGAGTAAAAAAATCTATAATTAGAAAAGATTTTGGACGATACAGTTCTCAATTTGATATTAAAGACGGCAAACTCTTTTATGTCCGGGAAATTGAAATGTTTAGTAATATTGTACCACTTGCACAATTCAATGAGTTCAAAAATTTTATGAAACAGGTAATTGATTGGGATAAAGCTAAATTTGTTCTTAAAAAAGAGTAGCCGCCACACAATGCCGATTATAAAGTTTATTTTCATTCCTCACCCTCCTCACCTTCCTCATCGTTTCTAACCAGTCTATTCAAATTTTTCTAAAAATTTATTATAGAAAATCCTTGACTTTTGTTGAAAATTTCTATTATTTTGGGGTGTGGTGGGGAAAAATGGTGAAACTTCCCAAATTAAAAGAGAAATTATGTTTAGAGGTCAATTTACATACTCAATAGATTCCAAAGGCAGGATTGCAATTCCTGCAAAACTTAGGAAACATATAGCTGCAGAAGCGAATGAAACATTCGTTATGACGCGCGGGCTGTCGAACTGTATCGAGTTATATCCGTTAGATGAGTGGCAAAAAATAGAAGAAAAACTTTTGCAGCTAAACTCATTTCAACCTGATGACGCAAGGTTTTTGCGAATGTTTGTTCAGTTTGCCAGCGAGGATGTTATGGATGCTCAATCTCGCATTATGATACCGAATAATTTGATTGAGTATGCACAGATTGATAAGGAAGTTTTAATACTTGGCGCACTCAAAAAAATTGAAGTATGGAATCCGAAAGTTTATGAAAATTATCTCGCTCAATCTCCTCAAACTTATGAAGAGATTGCGGCTAAAGTAATGGCGACAAAATGAGTGAGCATCATGTTCCTGTGATGCTGAATGAAAGTCTGGATCTACTTTTAACTGATCGGTCGGGAATCTACTTTGATGCAACATTAGGATTTGCCGGACACTCTGAAGAGATTCAAAAAAAACTTTATGCTGATGGTCGTCTTATTGCATCGGATGTTGATAAAGATGCGTTTGAGTTTTGTAAAAATAAATTTACTGAAAACCCCGCAGTTAGTATTTATAATTTTAATTTTTCTTTTATTGATGTGATAGCAAAAATAGAATCAATTGAATATTTCGACGGCGTATTTGCCGATCTGGGAGTGTCTTCATTTCAATTAGATAATCCTGCATCCGGCTTTACATATAGATCGGATGCAAAATTAGATTTGCGAATGGATAAAACTAAAAACATAACTGCAGCGGAGGTTATCAATACGTTTAGCGAGGAAGAACTTGCAAATATTTTTTATCAATTTGGGGAAGAAAAAAACTCAAGAAAAATTTCAAAGAGTATTGTTGAAAAACGAATTGCAAAAAAAATTGAAACTACCGGAGAGCTTGTTGCAATTATTAATCAACTTGTTCCGCAAAATTTCCAGAGAAAAACTTTATCACGGGTATTTCAATCTTTAAGAATTTATGTAAACGATGAATTAGAAAACCTGAAATTATTTCTTGCAAATTCAGTAAAAGTTTTAAAGCAGGGCGGCAGGATCGTTGTTATATCATATCATTCTTTGGAAGATAGAATTGTAAAAGATTTTTTTAAATCGGAAGCGCTTGTAAATCTTAGCCCAAAAGAAGATCCATTGGGCATAATTAAAATGAATGCCAGATTAAAAATCCTTAACAGAAAACCAATCGTTCCAAGTGATGAAGAAATAAAAATTAACTATCGTGCAAGAAGCGCAAAATTAAGAGCGGCAGAAAGATTATGAAAAAAAGCGCAAAACCAACAATCTTTTTATTGCTTTCTGTACTAACAATTATAACTTTTTTTGTACTCGCATCAGTTGGGTTAAAGTTGAAATATGAACAAATGCTTTTGCAAAAAGATAATTATTTAAAAGCGCTTAAAACTGAAGAAGAAAGAAATACAAAACTGATTGCAGAGTATCAGAATCAAACCGATGAAGAAAGAATTGTTTCTATTGCCGAAACTGAATTGAAATTGATCAGGAATTCTGAGCCTGCCGCAATCTTAAGAATTGATAAAATAAAGATTGAAAAAATTAACGGAGTACTGAAAGAGAAGTATGAATAATAAACGTGCCTTGCTGATAATATTTTTTGTTTTGCTTGTATTCATCGCACTGGTGGTTAAGCTTGTGAATATTCAAATTATTCACAACGAAGAATATTCTTACTATGCACAAAAACAGCAGACAAGTACTGAAAAGATTAAAGCCAACCATGGTTTGATATACGACCGTAACAGTGATCTGCTGGTTTATAATCGTTCCGATATTTCTTTTTATGCAGATGGCAGAATGATGACTGATGCTGCAAGGAATGAAATTGCAGAATTGTTTTCCAAAAAATTTAAGAAAACAAAAAAACACTATCTTAATTTGATGAAGGATTCTAAAAAAACAGTTTGCATTGAAAAAAAAGTTTCGGCAGAAATTGCATCATCATTGCAAAACATAAAAGTAAAAGGGTTGTTTTTTAGAGAAGAACCTACAAGGGTTTATCATTACGGTAATCTTGCCTCACACGTTCTTGGTTTTTTAAATACCGATAATGAAGCTGTTATGGGCATCTCAAAATATTATGAAGATGCAATAAATGGAGAAGACGGTTCACGCTTGATATTTAAAAATGCAGTTGGCGATGTTGTTACTATTGATGAAAAAGAAGTTAATCCTGCTGTTGCAGGCGATAATATTTATTTAACAATAAATAAAAGTTACCAGCTTATTCTTGAAGATGAATTAAGAAAAGGTGTTAAGGATTACGGCGCCGCTTCAGCAACTGGAATAATGATGAATCCAAACACAGGCGAAGTTCTTGCACTTGCAAACATTGATGACTTTAATCCGAATAAATTTTGGGAGTATGATGATTACCAGAGAAGAAACCGCGCTATAACCGATACTTATGAACCGGGTTCAACATTTAAATCTTTTACAATTGCATCTTTGCTTGATCAAAAACTTTGCAGTTTGAATGAAAAAATAAATCTTGAAAACGGGAGTTATAAATATCAAGATGTAAACATAAAGGATACACATCCTTTCAGCAGTCTTAGTGTTCGCGAAATTATTGAACAATCAAGTAATATTGGTGTTTCTAAACTTGTTCAGAGAATTGACGCCGAAAAATATTTTAAATATTTAAGAGGATTCGGTTTTGGAAACACAACATCCATTACATTGCCGGGTGAAACGCCGGGAAAACTTCGCAAACCAACTGAATGGTCAAAGGTCTCAAAAGTTTATTTGTCTTTTGGATACGAAATATCCGTAACACCGATACAGATGACGGCTGCATATTGCGCACTCATTAATGGCGGTGTATTGTTTGAACCTCAATTGGTTTACAAACAGGTAAACTCGAAAGGGGTAGCTGTAAATGAGTTTTCCCCAAAAGAAATTAGAAGAGTAATTGCTCCGGAAACATCGATTACAATACGCAATATTCTAAAGGGTGTTGTTAAAAACGGAACGGGTCAAAAAGCATTTTCAGAATTGATTTCTATCGGCGGTAAAACCGGAACATCACAAAAACTTGTTGATGGCAAATATTCCAAGAATAAATACAACTCATCTTTTGTTGGATTTTTTCCTGCTGAAAACCCGCAGGTAGTATGCTTGATATTGATCAACTCGCCGGAACAAGGACTTTACGGCGGATTGGTAGCTGCTCCTGTTTTTAAAAATGTTGCCGAGAGAATTGTATTGAATGATGTTGATAAATATAAAGATGATGCAAATACAGGTTTAGTAAAAGATATAAAATCTGCTGAAGTAAATGATAAAAACAAAAAAAGATCCGATGCAGGAAATAAGGTTGAAGAAATAAAAAAAACAAAATCTATATCGAATTCTATAATGCCAAATGTAATTAACATGAATATTAAAGATGCTATTTATGCTTTAACAAAACTTGGTGTTAAATACAAAGTAAAGGGTTCCGGTATAATAAAATCTCAAAGTATTGCAGCAGGTAAACAAATTGAAAGTTATGAAACTTGTGTTCTCGAATGTTCTGAAGTTTCAATTAAAGGAGCTTCGCTGTACTGATGGAATTAACACAACTATTAAATAGTTTGCATGTAATACAGGTTGTTGGAGAAGTACAGAGAAAAGACGTAGCAGGTATTCATTACGATTCCAGAAAAGTTGAAAAGAATTCCGTCTTTGTTGCTATTAAAGGTTTTAGAACTGATGGGCATAAGTTTATTATGAATGCAATAAATGAAGGAGCTATTGCAGTTGTTGTAGAAGATTACGATGCTGTTCCAGATGCTTTGATTGCTCATACTTCAGTTGCGAAAATTCTTGTTGTTGATAGCAGGATTGCTCTAGCTGAATTATCTAAAGCATTTTATAAAGATGCCACCAATAAACTAAAACTTATCGGTATCACTGGTACAAACGGAAAGACAACTACTTCATTTATTTTAAAAAATATTTTAGAAAATGCTGGATATAAAACAGGATTGATCGGAACGATTGCAAATTATATTGGAGAGAAAAAAATAGATTCAAAACTAACAACTCCTGAATCTAATGATCTTAATCGTTTCTTTCTAGAAATGCTTGTAGAGGAATGTAAGTATGCGGTTATGGAAGTATCATCTCATTCATTAGTTCTTAATCGAGTTTACGGATTAAATTTTTCTGCAGCAGTTTTTTCAAACATTACATCCGATCATTTAGATTTTCATCAATCGTTTGAAGAATATTTTAAAGCAAAGAAAATTTTATTTGATAATCTTTCAGCCGGCTCATTTGCTGTTGTTAACTCCGATGATAATAATTCCAAAAATATTGTTAGCAATTGTTCCGCTAAAATTATTACTTACGGAGTTTCACTTACTTCTGATTATCAAATTAAAAATATCAGCTACGATTTGAACGGAACAAATTTTACTATCTGTAATCAAAGCGTTGATTATAATATTCATACTTCTTTGATTGGAACTTTTAACGCATACAATGCAGCCTCCGCTTTTGCTGTTGCACATAATTTGGGAATAGAAATAGAGGAAATTATTACAGGCATTAGCTCAACTCCGCAAGTACCCGGTAGATTTGAAGTTATTAGCAGTGGAGCAAAAAAAATAATTGTTGATTACTCGCATACTGCGGACAGTTTAGAAAAAGCGTTGCAGGCAATCAGGGAAATTGTAAAGGATAAAAATCAGGTTGTTACGGTTTTTGGCTGCGGCGGTGATAGAGATAAAACTAAGCGTCCGGAGATGGGAAAAATTGCAAGTGAATTAAGTGATCTTGTTTTTATTACTTCCGATAATCCGAGAACCGAAAATCCATACTCAATAATAAATGATATAAAAATTGGAATCACTAAAAATAATTTTATTGTTGAGGAGAACAGAGAACAGGCAATTGCTTCTGCTATCAAAAATTCTGATAACAATGCGGTAATTTTAGTTGCGGGAAAAGGACATGAAAACTATCAGGAAATTAACGGTGTGAGAAATCATTTTTCGGATCAGGAAATTGCAAGGGAATATTTAGCTGAATGAAAAAGATCCATCTTACAATAGAAGATATATTTAATATACCAACTGCGGTAATATATAATCCTGATCTGCTGAAATCAGTTTATCACGTTTCTATTGATTCTAGAAATCTTAAAAAAAATTCTCTCTTTATTGCAATTAAAGGTGAAAAATTTGACGGACATGATTTTATTGAACAGGCTGTAAAAAATGGCGCATCTGCAATTCTGATAAATCAAAAACATCTTGATGGAATTAAAGATTACCAATTACCAGTTATAACAGTCAAAGATACAGTTACTGCACTTGGAGAGATTGCAAAAATCTGGCGTAAAAAATTAAACGCAAAAGTTATCGGGATAACAGGAAGCGCAGGCAAAACAACAACTAAAGAAATGCTTGCAACTTTACTTTCTGCAAAGCTAAAAGTAAATAAAACGTTTGGAAATAATAACAATCATATCGGTGTGCCGTTAACAGTTTTAAGTACAACCGAAAAACATGACGTTCTTGTTTGTGAACTTGGTACAAATCATTTTGGTGAAATTGCTTACACAGCCTCAATTGCAGCGCCGGATTTTAGTTTGATTACAAACATTGGCGACTCACATTTGGAGTTTCTTAAAAATAAAAAAGGTGTATTCAAAGAAAAAGTTGAGCTGCTTAACGAAACTCTGAAAATCGGCGGAAAAGTTTTTATCAATAATGATGATTTGCTGTTGAAAGAATTTGGAAAATCTGTTAAGGAAAAAATTTCTTTTGCGGTTAAAGAGAAAGCAAAGTACAGAGCAATTGTAAAAGGTTTTGATACTCTTGGCAGAGCATCAATAGAAATTAAATACGGAAAAAATATTGCAAAAATTAATCTGCCTGTTAGCGGAGAAAAAAATGTTCATAATTACATTGCTGCATTTGCGGTTGCTGCAGAACTTGGATTGAATACTGAAGATATAATTAAAGCAACTGCAAAAATTAAATCATATAACAAAAGATTAGAGATAAAAAATAGCTCAAACTTTACATTGATAAATGATACTTATAATGCAAACCCGGATTCGATGAAATCATCTTTGAATTTATTAACAAAGATTGAAAACAGAAAAAAGAAAATTGCAGTGCTTGGTGATATGTTTGAACTTGGTAAAGAATCAAAAGCAAAACATCTTGATTTAGCTAATACAATAAATAAATTGAATGTTGATGAAGTTTATTCAATCGGCAAAATGATGAAACAGCTTGATAAAAAACTTAACGGAAAAATTAAAACTCATCATCATTTTGAAGATCGAGATTTATTACATAAGACATTGCAGACTTTAGATTTGAACAATTCTGTAATTCTTGTTAAAGGTTCAAGAGGAATGAAGATGGAAGATTTTACCGAAACAATATTAAACAAAAAAAAATAAATGCTTTACTACTTATTTGAATATATAAACAAAACATTTGATCCACCGGGTTTTGATGTTTTTAGATTCTTAACTTTTCGGTCAGGGCTTGCGGCAATTACGGGTTTGTTTTTGTCGTTTTATCTAGGACCAAAAATAATTAAGAAACTTCAGGCGCATCAAATCGGTGAAGCAAAGAAAGCTGATGGACCAAAATTCCATTGGTCTAAAGCAGGCACGCCAACTATGGGCGGACTGATTTTAATTTCATCAGTTACAATTCCTGTTTTACTTTGGGGCGATATAAAGAGCATTTATATAATATTGATACTTGCCGGCACACTCTGGTTAAGCGCAGTTGGATTTTTAGATGACTATTTAAAAGTAATAAAAAAATTACCAAACGGTTTAATTGGTCGTTACAAATTATTAGGACAGATTATTATTGGTTTGATAGTTGGGCTTGTAATTTATTTTTCTCCGCAGTTTGAAGGCTACGGAACATTAACAACAATACCTTTTTTGAAAAATGTAAATCTTGATTTTTCATATTTCTATATACCGGCAGTTGTTTTCATAATAACGGCGACGTCAAATGCTGTTAATTTAACAGATGGATTAGATGGGCTGGCAATCGGTGTTTCAGTAATTGTGATGATTGCTCTTGCGCTGCTTTCGTACTTTAGCGGTAACGCAATCTTTGCCGATTACCTTAACATAATTTACTTACCTGGCTCCGGCGAGCTTACTGTTTTTATTGCAGCATTAGTTGGCGCGGGTTTGGGTTTTCTTTGGTTCAATACTTATCCGGCGCAAGTTTTTATGGGCGATACAGGTTCACTTGCACTTGGCGGTGCATTTGGAATTATTGCTGTGTTGATTAAAAAAGAATTATTTATTCCGATACTCGGCGGTGTGTTTTTTATGGAAACTGTTTCGGTAATAATTCAAAGACTGTATTTCAAATACACAAAGAAAAAATTTGGAGAAGGCAAAAGGGTTTTTAAAATGGCTCCGTTGCATCACCATTATGAAATAGTTGGCTGGGCTGAACCAAAAATTGTTGTGCGTGCTTATATCATTGCAATAATTTTAGCGATAGTTACTTTAGTTTCGTTTAAGATAAGATAATCAAAATCATTAAATGGAAATCAAGAATAAAAAAATATCAATAATTGGCGCTGTAAGAAGCGGTTTGGGAGCTGCAAAGCTTGCTAAAAGTCTTGGCGCAATTGTATTTGTTAGCGATGCTGGCAAAGAAGAAAAACTTGCTGATTCGATTGATTTATTGAAAAATGAAAATATAGATTTTGAAACAGGCAATCACAGCGAAAAAGTTTTTGATTGCGATTTAATGGTTGTAAGTCCGGGCGTTCCTTCCAATGCAGATGTAATTAAATCAGCTAAAGAAAAAAATATTAAAATAATTAGTGAGATTGAATTTGCTTCTTATTTCTGCAAAGGAAATGTAATTGGTATAACAGGTACAAACGGAAAAACAACTACAACAAGTTTGTGCGGTTATCTTTTTAATGAATGCGGCAGTAAAACTTATACAGCAGGTAATATTGGTTTGGCGTTTTCCGAAGTAGCGGCTGCTGTAAAAGATGATGAATTTGTTTCGCTTGAGATTTCAAGTTTTCAGCTTGATTTGATTGATAATTTCAAACCGAAAGTCGCGATGATTTTGAATATAACGCCGGACCATTTAAATAGATACGATAACAGCGTTGAGAAATATGTTCAATCAAAATTAAAAATATTTGAAAACCAGAGTGCAAACGATTACTTGATCTTAAATAACGACAGCCCGCTTTTGAATAATCATTTCAAAAGTGCAAAAAGTAATTTGTTCTTTTTCTCAACCGCTAAGAAAGTTTCAAACGGTTGTTACTTGGATAATGATGAAATTAAGTTTGTGAGAAATGATATAACAGAGTTTTCTTGCAATACTTCGGATGTGTTTATAAAAGGCGAGCACAACATTCAGAATGTGATGGCGGTTATTATTGCCGCAAAGATTTTTAATCTTAATAATGAAAAAATTATTGAAGCTTTAAAAACGTTTAAAGGCGTAGAACATAGGCTTGAATTGGTTCGCGAGATTGAAGGAATAAAGTTCATAAACGATTCCAAGGCAACAAATATTGATTCGGTTGTTGTTGCGCTGAAAAGTTTTAACGAACCAATATTTCTTATTCTTGGCGGGCTGGACAAAGGAAATGACTATTCGGAAATAGAAAATCTTGTATTGGAAAAAGTTCAAAAAATTTATGCAATCGGCTCATCTGCTGAAAAGATTTTTAATTATTTCCATAAGAAAGTTAAGACAGAATTGAAAAAAGATTTTGATGAAGTAGTTAACTCGGCAATAAGCGAAGCAAGAAGTGGTGATGTTGTTTTACTTTCGCCTGCTTGCGCAAGTTTTGATATGTTTGATAATTATGAGCATCGCGGAAATATTTTTAAGCAAGTGGTAAACAGTAAATGAAAAAATTAGCAATAACAGTTTTCTTTTCAACTTTCATTTTAATTCTGATTGGATTGATTCTTGTGATGAGTGCAAGCAGCACGTACAGTTCAGTCCGGTTTGATAGTACTTTTCATCTTTTTAGTTCACATTTATCGAAAGTTGGAATAGGTTTGTTTATGATGGCTCTTTTCAGTTTTGTGCCTTATGAGTTCTATCAGAAAATAAGCAAGCCTGCATTATTTGTAATGGCATTTGTTCTTCTATTTACTTTAATAGCGGCTGCACAGGTAAAAGGCGCCGGCAGATGGATAAGTCTTGGTTTTATTACTATACAACCTGCTGATGTTGCAAAACTTGTTTTAATAATTCATTTAGCAAGTTTAATTGCTAAGAAGCAGGATAATATAAAAGAATTTAAGAAAGGCTTTATATATTTATTTGTATGGGTTATAGCAATTGCAGTATTAATTTTAGCTCAACCGAATATCAGTACAGGCGTTTTAATAGTGGTAATTTCTTTAGCAATGCTTTATGTAGCAGGCGCAAGAATAAAACATATTTTTTTATCAAGCGCTGGATTAATTGTGTTGGCAGTTTCACTTGCATTAATTCTACCTCATTCGAGAATAAGAATTTTGAATTATATAGATTCAATCGGAAGCGAAGCGGGTTTAAACCATCAACTTAAGCAGGGTGTTCTTAGCCTTGGCAGCGGTGGATTGTTCGGAGTTGGAATTGGAAACAGCAGGCAGAGTAATTTGTTTTTACCAGAATCTTATGGTGATTTTATTTTTGCAATTCTCGGAGAAGAGACCGGTTTTGTTGGTGTGATTAGCGTGCTTCTCATTTACATTGTTCTATTTACAGCCGGTGTACTGATTGCAAAAAAAGCAAAAGATAAATTTGGGCAGTTGCTTGCTTTCGGAATTTCATTCTCAATCATTGTGTATGCTTTTGCAAATGCTGCTGTTGCTACCGGATTAATACCAACAACCGGATTGCCGCTTCCATTTATAAGCTACGGTGGAACATCAATTATATTTTTAAGCATTTCAATCGGAATTTTGCTAAACATTGCAATACTAAATATTAAGAATGAAAAAAACAGAAAGATGGAAATAAATTCAAACGGAATGGTTGTACCGACTATGCAGGATATTAATTATTGAAAAAGATCAATACACCATATCGTTTTTTATTTGCAGGCGGCGGAACAGGCGGTCATTTGTTTCCCGCAATTGCAGTTGCCGATGAAATTAAAAGGTTAAAACCCGAATCTGAAATAATGTTTGTAGGTACAAAATCTAAAATTGAAGGACGTGTTATCCCAAAACTTGGTTACGGATTCAAATCAATCTGGGTAAGCGGTTTTTCTCGAAAGATAAATCTTTCAAATCTTTTGTTTCCGTTAAAACTTTTCATCTCATTGTTTCAATCGCTTTTTATTTCTATGAAGTTTAAACCGAGTGTAGCAATAGGAACAGGCGGTTATGTTGCTGGTCCGGCTATCTGGGGCGCATCGGTTTTAGGTGCTAAAATAATTTTGATGGAATCAAATAGTTATCCCGGAGTTACAACAAGATTACTTGAAAGATTTGCAAATGAGGTTCACATTTCATTTGATGATTCAAAAAAATATTTAAGAAAACCATCGCTGATAAAATTAACAGGTAACCCTGTTAGAAAAGAACTTGGAACTTCGGCAAAGAATGAATCAAAAAAATATTTTGCGCTTGATGAAAATAAATTAACAGTATTGATACTTGGTGGAAGTCTTGGCGCTGCTTCTATCAATAATGCTGTGGCAAATTGTATTGATGAATTGGTAAAAAATAATTTGCAAATAATCTGGCAAACCGGGAAATATTATTTCAATAACTATAAAGAATTGAATTCTGATTCTGTTAAAGTTGTAGATTTTATTGAGGACATGAATAAGGCTTACTCCGCATGCGATCTTCTTGTAGCAAGAGCCGGAGCAACAACAATTGCAGAATTGTCGGTTCTTGGAATTCCTTCAATATTAATTCCATCTCCGCATGTTGCAGAAAATCACCAGTATTATAATGCAAAATCGCTTGCGGATAACAATGCAGCTTTACTGATTAATGATTCTAATGTTAAGGTAGAATTAAGAGATAAAATAATTAATGTAATAAACGATGGGCATCTGCTAAAAAGTTTAAGTGATAATGCTAAAAAATTATCAAGACCGCAAGCAGCCAATCAGATAGCAGAAAGTGCTATAAAATTTGCAATAGCAGTGTAATGGAAGAACAATTAAAAATGAAAAATATATTCAAGTATAATATGTCGTTTTACTATCAATCAACGATTATTTACTTCATTGCATTTACATTATACCTGCTTGTGCGAGGGCAGTTTGTTGAAGACGCTTTTACTCTAATTACAAGAGACCCGATAATTTATTTATTTGCATTTATTGTTATCGTTTCACTTGCGTCTTTGTTATTTAATTTGTTGCGCAGCAGATATATAGAGTTTAGTGAAGATGGGTTTTCGTTTTGCGACAGGTTCGGAACAAAATTATTTAATAAAAAAGAAATTAAAGAGATCAGGTTTAGTAAAGAGAGAATAAACAGAAAATCCAATGTGCTTAAATTTATAAGAATAAAAACCACATCACGCATTCGTCCATTTATTGTAAGACCGTCTGATTATGAAAATCAGAATGAATTAGTTAAAAAATTTCATCAGCTAAAACTTGAAACGGAAAACAGGTAATGTTTAAGAATATTAAAAAAGTTCATTTTGTTGGCATTGGCGGAATAGGAATGAGTAGCATTGCCGAGATACTTGTTAATCAGGGTTTTATAGTTACAGGATCGGATCGAGTTTTAAGCGAAGTTACAGACAGATTGGAAAGTATAGGAATAAAAATTTACGAAGGGCACAAACCGGAAAACTTAAAAGATGCTGATGTACTTGTTTATTCATCGGCTGTAAACATTGATAATCCGGAAGTTAAAGCTGCGGTTGATAGAAAAATCCCTATAATCAAAAGATCCGAAATGCTGGCGGAAACAATGCGAATGAAATATGGAATCGGGATTGCAGGAACTCACGGCAAAACAACTACAACATCAATGGTTGGTTTAACTTTAACCGAAGGCGGAATTGACCCGACAATTATTGTTGGTGGAAAACTTAGCGGACTTGGTGGTACTAATGCAAGACTTGGAAACGGTGAATTCATAGTTGTTGAAGCTGATGAGTTTGACAGGACATTTTTAAAACTCACTCCAACAATTGCTGCAATTACAACTTTAGAAAGCGAGCATCTTGATACTTATAAAGATCTGGATGATATAAAGGCGGCGTTTATTGAATTTGCAAACAAAGTTCCGTTTTACGGATTTGTTGTTCTTTGCCTTGATGAGCCTGCTTTGCAAGATATTATGCCGTATATAAATAAAAAGATTATTACTTATGGATTAACGTCGCAAGCTGATGTCCGTTCAACAGATATAATTCATAACGGATTCAGCAGTACTTTCAAAGTAAAATATTTTGATGAAGTTCTTGGTGAAATAACGCTTAAAATTCCCGGCAAGCATAATATTAAAAATGCTCTGGTTGCAGTTGTTATTGCCAAAGAACTTGGTATTGATTTTAAAACCATAAAATCAGCGCTGGAATCTTTTAGTGGCGTATTCAGAAGATTCGAAGTTAAGTACGATAAAGAGATAATGGTAATTGATGATTATGCGCATCATCCAACCGAAACTGAAGCAACAGTAAAAGGAATTAGAGACGGCTGGGATAGAAGATTGATTGTTGTTTTTCAGCCTCATCTTTATTCGCGAACAAAAGATTTTTATCAGGAGTTTGGCAGATCTTTTCTTAATACAGATATTTTTATTTGTACCGATGTTTATCCTGCGCGCGAACAGCCGATTGAAGGCGTTTCGGGTGAAATGATTGCCGAGATAACTAAAAAATTCGGGCATAAAAATGTTCATTACATTGCCGATAAAAAAGATGTTCCTGCTTTCTTAAATAAGATTAAAAAAGATGGTGATATTATAGTAACAATGGGCGCCGGAGATATTTGGAAATTCGGGGCAGAATTTGTTTCGATGTTAAACGAAGTTAAAAATGATTAAAGACTACGGAAAAATATTTGGTTTTGTTGTGTTCTTGATTGTTTCAACCGGAATACTTTATCTCTCTCTTTTTACTTATTCAGAAAAGGGAAAAGAAAAGATCAAAACAATTAAAGTAACCGGAAATTCTTTCTTAAGCTCAGAAAGATATATGAAACTTACTGGCTTGGATAGGCAGCAGGTTTATAACGATTTGAATTTAAATATCATAAAAAGAAAATTTGAAAAACATCCTTACGTGGCAAATGCTTTTGTTAAATCGGATGGACGCGGTAATGTTGATATTAAAATTGATGAAAAAACAATATATGCTGTGTTATTGAAGAATGAAAAAACCTTCTTCATTACAAGTGAATTTGAATTACTTGAGATTCAAAATTATACAACATATTCCGATATACCTGTTATTAGCAATGTTTCCATATCTGGGAAAATAAATGCATCCACAAAGTTGAAAAACAATGACCTTACTGATGCGTTTAGAATTATTGAGGCTTCAAAAATTGTTGGTGATGATTTTGCTAAAAAACTTTCTGAAATAAATCTTAAAAACGGCGGAAATATTGTGTTAACTTTTTCAGGCGTCAACTATCCTATACTTTTTGGAAGAGGAAATGAATCAAAAAAAATTGTTGGGCTAAATATGCTATGGATAAAATATAAAAACCTGAATGAAAATCTTTCCAGCACTGCTTACATAGATTTAAGATTTTCAAATTCAGCATACATCGGTAGTAAAGAAAACGCAGGATTGATGTGATGAAAAAAGAAATACTGGTTGGTTTGGATTTAGGAACTACCAAAGTGTGCGCGGTTATCGCAGAAAAAATTCAGGAACAAAATAAAATTGATGTGCTTGGTTTTGGTGTTGCACCTTCGGAAGGATTACATAAAGGTTTGGTTGCAAACATTGGAAAAACTGCCGAAGCAATTAAAGAAGCAATGTCAATCGCAGCTAACAGGGCAGGCATCGAAGTTAGTGTTGTTAATGTTGGTGTTGCAGGCGAGCATATTACAAGCATACGCCACCGAAATTATGTTACTATCAACAGGGAAGAAAAAGAAATTCTTAAAGAAGATCTCGACAGGTTAGAAGCTGATGTTAGAACAATCAGGATTCCAAGCGACAGGCAAATTCTTCATATCATTCCTGAAGAATTCTCAATTGATCATCAGGGTGGAATTGAAAACCCGATTGGAATGTCCGGCTCAAGATTAGAAGCAAGTAATCACGTAGTGCTCGCATCAATAGCAGCGATGGAGAATATTAGAAAATCTGTTGAGCGCGCGGGCTATCAGGTAAAGGATTATATTTTGCAGCCGATCGCTTCGAGCGCATCCGTACTTGAAGACAGCGAAAAAGACCTTGGTGTAGCTTTAATTGATATTGGCGGAGGCACAACCGATATCGCTATCTATCATAAAAAAGCTATTAAACACACAAGAGTAATTGGCGTTGCAGGGAATCAGGTTACAAATGATATACGGGAATCTCTCGGTGTAATTACAGAAGAAGCCGAACGATTAAAAAAAGAATACGGTTACGCAAGCGAAGGTGCTATAATTAAAGAAGAAGATATTTTGATTAAAGGAGTTGGTGCAAGAGGTAATGCAAAAATTCCAATAAGTCTGTTAACACAAATTATCAGTTTAAGGATGCGAGAACTTTTTACTCTGGTTGATAACGAATTGAGAAGTGCAGGGTTTAAATCCAAAATAAAAGCGGGTATTGTATTAACAGGCGGCGGCTCTTTATTAAGAGGAGTTACAGAATTGGCAGAAGAAGTTTTCGGATTACCGGCACGGATTGGCGTACCGCAGGAATTAGGCGCAGGTTTATCTAACGAAATTGAAAGCCCGGAATTTGCAACTGTTGCGGGTTTGATACGCGGAATCCCAGGCGGAAAATCAAGCGAGTATGTTGTATTAACTAAAAAGCAAAGATCAAAATCCGATAACAAATTCGGATCATTGATTAAAAAAGTACAGGATTTTTTTAACGAATTATAAAATTATTTAGGAGGAACTATGCCACGTTTTGCGACTATTGATAAAGATAAACCTATGACAGCAGTTTTAAAAGTTGTCGGAATTGGCGGCGGTGGCTGCAATGCAATTGAAAGCATGATTTTGCGCGGATTAACAGGTGTTGAATATATTGCAATCAATACCGATGCACAGGTTTTAAGAAGTAGTTCAGCAACACATAAACTGCAGTGCGGCAGCGCAATTACAAGAGGTCTTGGCGCAGGCGCAGATCCTAATATCGGGAGAAAAGCTGCCGAAGAAGATCGTGAACTTATTGCCGAAGTTTTATCCGGCAGCGATATGGTTTTTATTACTGCAGGAATGGGCGGCGGAACAGGAACCGGCGGCGCACCTGTTGTTGCTTCAATTGCTAAAAGCATCGGTGCATTAGTTGTTGGCATTGTTACAAAACCTTTCAGATGGGAAGGCAAAACAAGAATGACAAATGCAGAAAAAGGAATACAGGAATTACGTCAACACGTTGATAGCTTAATTGTAATTCCAAACGAAAGATTGTTAAACATTCTTGATAAAGCTACAAATGCCTTTGCAGCTTTCGATAAACCTAATGAAGTTCTTTACGAAGCAACACGCGGCATTGCAGATATAATTACAATTGAAGGTTTGATAAACGTTGACTTTGCCGATGTACGTGCTGTTATGAATCAAAGCGGCGAAGCTTTAATGGGATGCGGAATTGCAAGCGGTGAAAATCGCGCAATTGAAGCTGCACAAAAAGCTATCTCAAGTCCGCTTCTTGAAGGCGTAAATATTAAAGGGGCTAAAAGTGTACTTGTTAATGTTACAGGCAGCAGCAGTATGACAATGCAGGAAATTAATGAAGGTAATAATGTTATTTTTGATGCAGCGGGCGAAGAGGCAAATGTAATCTTTGGTGTTGTAAAGAAAGAAGAAATGAATGATTATATTTCTTACACTGTTATTGCAACCGGCTTTGAAAGCGGCAGAAATAACTATGGATCAAAATCATTGCCGGTAAAAAAACAAGGCATCAAACCTTCTGATAACTTCCGCAGCGGATATTTATTTGATAAAGAGAATATTGATCAGCAGGATCTTGACGTTCCAACAATCATCAGAGTTGGCAGCCCAAAATCCTCAATTCAGGATGATGAAGAAAATAATATTTCAAGCGGATTTAATGTTGATGCCTCAAGATATTCGTGGGGAAAAGAAAAAGCAGAACAAAAAAATAGTTCTAATGATGATGATGACGAAAGCTCATCGTTTTTAAGAATGATAATGGATTGATACCCATTAACAGAAGTAAATCTATTTAAGCCTTATATTTTTTGGGAATATTTGGAGCGGAAGTTTTCTAATCCAAATAATTTTGTGTTTAGAGTAAATAATTGAGAATCTTATAAAGTGCTGTTCTCAATCTCACTCTTATTCATAATTGCACTTTTAGCTATTCGTCAATTGGGCGCGATTCAATCATAACATTTGCATCGTAATCTCTAACCACAATAACCCTGTTTGGTCGGCAGCAAATACGGCAGTCTTCCACAAAATCTTGCTTACCTTCAATTGTAAGATCAATCCACACTGAATTTTCTACACCGCAATACTGACAAACCCAATTTAATGTATCATCTGTTTGCATATCATCCTCTCAATAAATTTTTAAGTAGTAACACCTGCAAATTACAAAAAATCACTTCTCCATTTTACCCGCTATTGCTTTTAAGTTTTAAATATTTTATATAGTGAACAAATGTTCACTTAATTTTGCAGATCATAAATGTTTACAGAAGAATTAACATATCAGCCGCCAAAAGAGTGGAGGCAAAACACAAAAATGGTTTCTCTCTATCCGCCCGTGCCAAGAAATACAGGCGGAGTAAGTTTTGATATTTATGATTTTGAGATGCTTTTTAATGATGAGAAAACAAAACAACTTATACGTACCGGTAAAACTATTGGCTGCTTTTACATCGAGTCGCCGGGTATGCGCTCGCTGCTTCGTAAACTTGATGTGAAGGATTTTGAAATGCTTACGGCTGCAAGCTCAATTATTCGCCCCGGTGTTGCAGAAAGCGGAATGATGCAGGAGTTTATTGCGCGCCACAAAGATCCTTCAAAGCGCAAATATCTTGTTCCTGCAATGGAGGATGTTTTGGGCGATACTTACGGAGTTATGATTTATCAGGAAGATGTTATAAAAGTTGCGCATCATGTTGCAGGCTTATCTTTAGAAGAGGCTGATTTGCTGCGCCGTGCGATGAGCGGAAAAATGCGCTCGCACTCGGCAATGCAAACGATAATCAAAAGTTTTTTTTCATCCTGCAAAGAAAAAAGTCTTACAGATTATCAAGCAAAAGAACTATGGCGGCAGATAGAATCTTTTGCAGGATATTCTTTTTGCAAAGCACACAGCGCTTCGTTTGCCTTGCTTTCATATCAGGTGGCGTTCCTAAAAGCGCATTACCCCGCAGAATTTATGGCAAGTGTTTTAAGCAACGGCGGCGGATTTTATTCATCCGCAGTTTATGTGTGGGAAGCAAAACGGCTGGGATTAAAAATATCTTTGCCCTGCATAAATAAAAGCAATTATGAGTACACAGGCTTTAAAGATGAATTGCGCATCGGTTTGATGGCGGTTAAAAATCTATCTCACAATTCCATCCAAATAATTTTGCAGCAAAGAAACAAAGACGGCAGCTATTACTCGCTGGCGGATTTTCTTATCCGCACTAAATTGGCATTTGAAGAAACATCTACACTTATAAGTTGCGGTGCAATGGGCTGCTTCAAAAAAACACGACCCGAGCTTTTGCGTCTGTTAGATATTTATATAAAGAAAAGAAAAATTCTTGATGAGAGTTATAATGATCTTTTTCTGCACGAAACTTTTGCGATGGAAGAACAGGTAAAGACAGACATAAACTTTAGCGTTGAAGAAATTTGCAAAACCGAGTATGAAGTATTTGGATATATGATTACGCGGCATCCGCTTTATTTTTACAAAAATTTTACGGAGCATCATTCAATTGTAAAAGCAAAAGATTTGAATAAACATCTCGGCAAAAATGTAAAAATGATTGGCTGGTATATGACTTCCAAAAGAATACGTACACGCAAAGGCGCGATAATGAAATTCCTTTCGCTGGAAGATACAACCGGAACATTTGAAGCGGTCATCTTTCCGAAACAGTACGAAAGGTTTGCGGAGCTTACAATGTCTATGGGTCCGTATATAGTTGAAGGCAAAGTTGATGAGAACGATGCAACAAATGTTGTTGTAAATAAATTAAGCGTGCTTACCGCAACGGCGGTAAAAGTGGCAGAGCAAAAAGATAGCGTTGACAATAAATATTTTGGTGATGTAGAAAAGATAAGCGAAGAAGATTTTATAATGCTTGAAGGAATTGATAAAGAGAAGCTAAGATTGGCTTATGCGAGTTGAGAACATTGTAATAATTTAGGTTGAAAGGTCTTTGACTTCAACTAATTTCCATTGGTAGTTGATTAAGCTAAAATAATATTCTATTCTTATTCCGTTGTCCATACCTAAAAATCTTATAGCGATATTATTGATATGGTTAAACTCAATTTTAGGATGTATTAGTGACAGTGTGTCATTAAAAAAAAGATCCGTTGTAATGCAGTCTTTTGATTCTAAATATACTGTTGTGTCAGAATAATCGTTTTTATAATCTAAGAAAGTGGTTTTTAATGGGAACCGTGTATGATGCCTTTGAAAAATTGAATCTTTGCAAAAATCCGTAAGAAACGAGAAAAATTGATGCAGATTATAGTTATTTAAATTTCTCTTATTAATTGAGGACAAGAACCATAAAGAATCGTTCATTGAAAAAATGAATTCAGTAAAAAGAGAATCATATTTTGAAAGTATTGAATAGTAGATTTCATTAGAGTTCATAAACTGAGAATTATCATGACTGATATTGTTTGTAGGTAAGAGATAAACTTGGTAATCTGAATTGAAATAAAACTTATTATTAGAAGGTTTTATTCCCTTGGACCGATCAAAACGAAAATTGTAATCAAAGCAAAAATGATAAATGAAATCGTCAAAGTTCTCTTTTAGGAATACTAATCTCAGATCATTATTAGATAAAGTGTCGATGTTTTGTATTTTATCCAAATCTTTGCTTGATATGTTGTTCTTACAAGTTGATAACAATATAAAAAAAGTTAAGAAAGAAAAAATGTAATAGGCTGATTTCATCATTCAAAATTCTATTTCATATTCACAAACTGGGTAGGGAAGTCTAATTCAGCTTCTTTAACCATAGTAATAACTGATTGGAGATCATCAATCTTTGCACCTGTAACTCTAACCTGTTCATCCTGTATTTGTGCACTAACCTTTAGTTTGGATTCTTTAATCAACTTGGTAATAATCTTAGAATTTTCTTTTGAGATTCCACTTTGCAGATTAATAACTTGTTTAAGTCTTCCACCTGAAGCAGCCTCCGGCTCAGCAAACTTTAGCGCTTTAATAGAAATGTTTCTGCGAATGAACTTTGTTTCAAGTATATCAATAGAAGATTTTCGTGAATAATCATCTTTGGTGTTTATTGTGATGAGTTTATCTTTTTTGTTAAGCTCAAGTTCAGTGTTAGAATCTTTCAAATCATAACGCTGATGAATTTCTTTTAACGCCTGATTAACAGCATTATCTGCTTCCTGAAAATCAATTTCAGAAACTATGTCGAACGAATGATTTTGTGCCATAACTACTTATTATTTAATGTTATCAAATATTACGACAGGAATAATGAAATTTTGGAGTAATGGGGTCTCCAATCTCAAAAGTCAAACTCTACGAAACAAACTTTGTATTCCAGAATTCCAAAACTCCATAATTCCACCACTCCATTTCAAAGAGTCGTGGGATTTTATCGGGAGCCTTCCCGACAAGTCGGGACGCGCTACCGGGCTAAACTGTTTTTAGAACCAATTAACTCAGCAATAAATTTTCTACTCTTCAAAGATTTTATTATTCTTTCAAAAGCAACAGCATTGGCTCTTGAACTAAAATTTTTTGAATAAACCAAGTTCCACGGGATTCCGGATTTTGTAGATTTAGATAAACCTGAATTATGCTCTGCTAATCTTCTATCTAAATCATTAGTATGTCCGACATAGAATTTATTCAACGACACTGAAAACAAAATGTAAGTGAAAAAACTCATTGTCGGGGTGATAGTCCCGATAAAATCGGGAGAACCTACGACCTTCCCGACAAGTCGGGACGCGCTACCGGTGTGCAATGTTTTTAGAACCAATTAACTCAACAATAAATTTTCTACTTTTCATAGATTTTATCTTCTTTTCAAAAGCGGATGCTTCTGCTCTCGAAATAAATTCTTTTGAATAAACCAAGTTCCACGGGATTCCGGATTTTGTAGATTTAGATAAACCTGAATTATGCTCTGCTAATCTTCTATCTAAATCATTAGTATGTCCGACATAGAATTTATTCAACGACACTGAA
>Ga0247840_10000615_pt1 | contig 72693 bp, 69 predicted proteins | sample LaCruzMarch2015__FD_192404 | JGI IMG/M metagenome (GOLD analysis project Ga0247840, IMG submission 192404) | Freshwater microbial communities from meromictic Lake La Cruz, Castile-La Mancha, Spain - LaCruzMarch2015_17m | ecosystem: Environmental > Aquatic > Freshwater > Lake | place: Spain... | reverse complement strand
TGAGGGGGACAACCACCAGCTCCGCACGCAGGGAGAGCCCCAGTGCAGTTTTTGGAATCAGCACGCCCGGCAGGAGTGATCCAGCAGGCAGGAAAGCAAAACTAGGACCCATAGACGCCCAAGAGGACGTGCCGGTGGTGAGATCCGCAGGACATACTTTTGTTATGGATGACGGAGATGCAGAGGGAGACAATCAGTTGATACGATTGAGGACCAGTTCCGGACACCAGTTGCTGATGCACGACACGGCAGGAGTCATTTACTTGGCCAACGCCAAGGGCACCGTGTGGATGGAGTTCAGTGGCGATGGCGCCGTGGACATATACGCCCAGAAAGGCTACAACATCAGGTCAGGTGGAGACATCAATTTCCATTCCGAGGGCGACATCAACATGTACGCCAACAGGAACATAAAGATCAAAGCGAACGAGCACCTGGGAGAGGATCCCCTGGACAGGACGATCAAGGGCTTCGTCAGCATAGACGGTTCCATCATCAACCAGATAGCCAGCCGTGCCATGAATGTTTCGGTGGACAAGGGCTACTACAGCCTGCGCACGGGCATGAGCATTTACACGCAGGCAGCGGGAGGCAACCAGATACATCAGGCATCTGGGCAGGTGCATCTCGTGGGCAGCCAGGTTCATTTCAACAGCATGCCGGTGGATCCAAATCTATTGAAACCGCTGCAGAGGACGGGATTTGGTCAGCCCAATGGCACAGGAACGGCAGAGATCCAGGTGCCCGATGTGACACCGATACTGAAAGGAACTGTGGGGGTATTGAGGCAGGACAGGAGCATACCAGGCATGTCGGGCATGCGAGTGCCCACGCACGAACCATTCCTGTGGCACTATGACAATTTCAAAGCATTCACATCTGCAGGCAGGAGAGAAGATGCCAACAAGCCAGGCACGCTGGGACATCAAGAAAATAAAATGAGACTAAGCCTAGTGCCGGCATGCAGGTTAGGACAATACCAGGCCGATCTGGAAAAATACATCGGAGAAGTATGTCCAAGCAAGACAGATATTGCAGCGATACAGAAAGCCACCGCCGAGTTCACACAGAATTACAGCACAATCTTCAATCTAGCAGATTCGGGACCACTGGCCATCAGACCATTGCTGCCAGGCATCAGTGACGTGTCCAATCAGGTCATCAACAGGATCACGGGAGCCGCGGGCGGAGAACTAGGTAACCTGTTCAAGGACCAGGTGTTCGTCAACCAAGCGGGGGTATTATATACACTGGGAGACATGGGCAAGGTCATCACAAATTTATCCGACATCAATCCAAATGGGATAGTGAAGCAGCTGACCGCAACGGCCGAAAACGCCCTGAAGACCACGGTGGGGGACGCCCTCAACAACGCCATCCAAGGACAAGTCAAGGACGTCGCCAGCTCCATATTCTCTGACAGGAACATTTCAGCGGTCAAGGATTTCTTCAGAAACGATGGCATAGACACATATGCGCTGGCCAACGACATGCAGCAGATTGCAAGCTCCGCAAACTTTGCCGAGGCCTTTGGAGCAGTTGGACTGGGAGACATCAACTTTGCCGACGCCTTCAAAAACTTTGGAGGAAACATATTTGGCGACGTGGACATATCGCAAGAAATAGATCTTCTTAAGCAGTTCGAGGGTCTTGGATTCGACGTGGACTGGGCCAGCTTGCCCTCGGCGTCATCATTTGCGGATACCGCGGTATTTGGTGGTGGGCTGACGGACCTGTTCAAAAATGCCGACAGCATATTTGGGCCTGCGCTGGGAGCATTTGGAAACAACGTCCTGTCCGGCATCAACCTGGGTAATCTTTCTCCGCAGGGATTGATACAGGGACTAGGCAACGCCGCCATACAGACAGGCATAAGTATCGTTACTGATCAGTTCAGAAACATCATAGCCGGAGAGATAACTTCGCTGACCAACATCACCAGCGTGATCTCGGGTGGGATCGAAGGAATATTTGGCTCCGCTGGAAGTGTTTTGGGCGAGATCGGCACAAATATAGGAGATGTTTTTGGAGGATTTGATATTGGAAGCATAGCTAGCTTTGATCTGGCCAGCCTAGACTTTGGTGGAGCACTTTCAAATTTCAGTATCGGAAGTTTTTTTTAGAGGATTAATATGGCATACAATGACAGCAACGGCAGCTTTGGCAAATCGGGGCAGGTTTTCAAGGGATTCAGTTCTAGGGCCGACCAGACCAACTTCAAGCTGTATGATTTTGAGCTAATAAAGCAGGATCTCATCAACAGACTCAGCGTCCGCAAGGGCGAGCGGGTGGAGAACCCCGAGTTCGGCACCATCATATATGACTGCATACACGAGCCGCTGACCAATGCTTTGAAGCAGGCCATAGCGGATGACATCACGCAGAATCTCAATGCTGACCCTAGGATCAGTACCTCAGAAATCACCGTGAGCGAATACGAAAAGGGCATAGCTGTTCAGGCCACTATATCCTATCTTCCATACAATATTACCGAGAAACTGACCTTCAGTTTTGATGATAACTCGCTTCTGCGCCTGTCTTAAACTACGCACTTAATATTATCAATAAATATCCGTGTATTAAACTATGGCCAGCACTGACAGACAGAACCGATTGCTAGTAGCCGAGGATTGGCGTAAGATCTACACCAGTTTCCAACAGGCTGATTTCAAATCCTACGATTTCGAGACCCTGCGCAGGACCATGATAGCCTATCTCAGGGAGAACTATCCCGAGAATTTTAATGATTTCGTGGAGAGCTCGGAATACATCGCGCTGATAGATCTCATCGCCTACGTGGCCCAGAGTCTCAGCTTCAGGGTGGACCTCAACGCCAGAGAGAATTTTTTAGAGACCGCATCAAGAAGGAACAGCATACTGAGGCTGGCGCGGCTGATCAACTACAACGCCAAGAGGAACCTGCCCGCTACCGGACTGCTGAAATTCAGCTCGGTGAGCACGACTCAGGACGTGAGGGACAGCAGCGGAAACAGCCTTGCCAATGTCACCGTGGCATGGAATGACGCCACCAACGCCAATGCCAGGGAACAGTTCATAAGCATACTGAACGCCGCCAACGTGTCCGGACAAATTTTTGGAAAGCCAAAGGAGGCGGACAACATAGGTGGAATAAAGACAGAAGTCTACATGGTCAACAGCAACAACACCGACCTTCCCATATTCACATTCACCAGGGGCATCAGCGGAGTGGCCAGGACATTTGAGATAGTGCCATCCACATTGATCAATTCCGAATCCATATACGAGCAGACACCGGTGCCGGGAACGGGATTCTCATATCTGTACAGGAGCGACGGCGCTGGAGACTCCAGCCCCAACACTGGATTTTTCGCACTGCTGAAACAGGGATCATTGGCCAATCTGGAGTTCGGCATAAATCAACCAACTACCAACTACGTGCAGGCTGTCAACGTCAACAACATAAACAACACGGACGTTTGGTTATATGAGCTGGATGACTTTGGACAGATAGAAAAATTTTGGACCAAGGTGCCAGACCTCAGCGGCAGCAATGTGATCTACAACAGTCTAAACAGCGACGTGAGAGATATCTACAACGTCGTGACCAAGAACAACGACGCCATCGATCTGGTGTTCGGGGACGGAAATTTTTCCAACATACCATCGGGAAAATTCAGAGTCTACTACAGGACCAGCGCCAACTCTAATTTTTCCGTGCAGCCATCAGACATGCAAGGCATATCATTCAGCATGACATACATAGATGCCAACGGTGGTGAGCAGGTGCTTACCATATCTTGCGAACTGCAGCAAAGCATATACAACGCAGCTGCCACAGAGAGCAACGACAGCATCCGGACCAAGGCACCACAGGTGTATTATTCTCAGAACAGGATGATCACGGCAGAGGACTACAACGTCGTGCCGCTGTCGGCGTCTCAGGAGATAATCAAGGTCAAGGCAGTGAACAGGAGCGCGAGTGGCATCAGCAGGGCCAAGGAAATCATAGATCCCTCGGGTTCATACAGCAACGTGTCGGTTTTCGCAGATGACGGTATAATCTATCGCGAGACCAGCACCCCGCAGTTCACTTTCTCTTTCACCAACAGGAATGAAATATTGGACGTGATCAATAGATTGGTGGAGACCAAGCTGAACAAGGCCTCGGCCAGGCAATTCTATTATGACAACTATCCTACCAAGAACCTGTCCGCGCTGGCAGCAGATTGGGTAAGCTCTTCTGTGGGAACCAACACCAACACAGGTTACTTCATGGGGGCGGGACCACTGGTTGTGGGTGATTTCTCCACCACCAATCTAAAATACGCCAAGCCCGGCGCATTGATCAAATTCATTTCTCCGGACACCAGAAAATTTTTGAACGGCAAGTTGGTTTCATCCACGACCGGATTGGCACAGGACAGGCAGTGGAGCAAAATAGCCCTGGTCGCGGGCGATGGGGCCAACGGAGGCGCGGGAAATTTAGAGTCAGGTCTTGGACCCATCACGCTGAATGATGTGTTGCCAGCGGACTCGGTTCTGGCAGCGGTCATACCGCAGTTCGTCACGGTGTTCGATGCTGCTCTTAAAACCGACCTGCAGGACAGGATCGAGATATTCGAGGAGTTTGGATTGAGATACGACGAGGAGAACGCACAGTGGAAGGTGATTACCGGTGCCAATCTCAGCTCATCCGAGGTATTTTCGCTGGCCGACGCCGGCGATACCACAAACTCCAATCAGGACCGCAGCTGGTGGTTCAGGTTCGTGAATGACGGCAACACCTACACGGTGACCTACAGGAACACTGACTACATATTTGAGTCGCTAGCAGACAATAAATTCCATTTTGATGAGCAGGAGAGGATATATGATTATGTGTCAGGGAGGTCCGTCAAGGACACGGTGAGGATCCTAAAGAGCAACACATTGCCCAACACGGGATCCGCGGTGGGCTACCCCATAGACTGGCAAGTGGTGGGAGTGGTGCAGGAGAGCGATGGATACCAGGACAACAGGAAAATAAAAGTGGGATTTTTTGACGGCGACGATGACGGAGTGGTAGACAATCCCGAGATATTCAACATCATAGTTGAACCAGACACAAACGTCAGCACAAAATTTGTATTTTTTGAAAAATACAATAGCTATGACAACATACAACGCTACAGGCCACACGCGGCCACCAACTATGTGTTGGCAGCCACGGAATCCAGCATCACTCTGCCCAGCAATTATGAGGACGGGCAGTTATTTTACTTCTACAATGATGACGTGGTCAAGATATATGACAAGGCTTCAGTCACCTTGTCGACAAGCACCGACTACTATGCCAGGAAGGGACGGGCAAATATCGAATTTCTTTACAAGCATTATGCCGGACAAGGCACACGAATAGATCCCTCGCACACCAACATCATGGACATCTACATGCTGGAGAGGTCATACGATCAGTTGTACAGGACATGGCTGGCCAGGGGAGGAGATGAACCTGCCGCATCCACATCAGACCAATTAAGAATATCCTACTCCGGCGTGTTGAATCCATTGAAAGGCCTGTCGGACCAGATAGTGTACCACCCAGTGAAATACAAAATACTTTTTGGAAGCAAGGCAGAGGAACAGTTCCAGGCAACTTTCAAGGTGGTCAAGAATGCCTCCACTAATGTCACGGCGGCGGTTATAAAGACCAGGGTCATCCAAGCCATCAACGAATTTTTCGCGCTGAACAACTTTGATTTTGGTGACACATTCTATTTCACGGAGCTGGCAGCCTACATCCACAACCAGATGGCACCAGACCTTTTGACTGTGGTCATAGTGCCCAATCAAAATGAGCAGGTGTTCGGATCCCTGTTCCAGATAAGCAGCGCCGCGGACGAGATATTCATAAGTGGAGCCACAGTCGAGGACGTGGTGATAATTGACGCGATAGGAGCCAATCAGCTTGCCATCAGCGGCACTGTGGTGACCAGCACCACGGGCACAACCACCAGCAACAGGTCAAGGTCAGCAGCATCTCAATCAACCACAGGAAGAATCGGATCGGGATCCGGCACGGGCAGTAGCGGAACGGGATACTAGCGATGGCAGATTCTCCTATCAATAGCCAGACAAATTATGAGGTGGTTACGGACGCACAGGGGGTGACGCTGCGCAGGTCCATTGCACATCTGCCGGCCTTCTACAGGACCGACAACAACCACAGGTTCCTCACCAGCACCCTGGACCAACTTATACAGCCCGGCAGCCTGACCAGATTAGACGGATACATCGGAAGAGAATATTCATACACCAGGCAGGCCGCGGACAGCTACATAGAATCAACCAGCGAGGACAGGGCAAATTATCAGCTGGAGCCCACTGTGACCTATACTGACAAGGACACATCATCCATCAATCCCGAAGACCAGGTGAAGTTCACGGCAACTTATGATGACTACATCAACCAAATAAAGTTCTTTGGCGGCAACGTGGATGACCATGGCAGGTTGAACAAGCAAACAGTCTACGCCTGGAACCCAGCAGTGGATTTTGACAAACTCGTGAACTACAGGGAGTATTACTGGCTGCCAGAAGGTCCCAACCCAGTGTTGATATCGAACAACGGACCAAACTCTGTCACAGAGATCACGGTTGCCAACGCGGGCACCGGTGCCTACACTTTCAGCACACACGGAGACACTGCCAACCCAACCCTGACCTTGTACAGGGGAAACACCTATAAATTCGCGCTCCAGGTCACCGGGCATCCATTCTACATCATGACGGAGCCATTCAAGACCGGCATAGCCGAGGACGGCAGCACGTCGGTGATATATTCCACGTCTGTCACAGGCAACGGCACCCAGGTGGGCACATTGACATTCACCGTGCCGAACAACGCACCTGACATATTGTACTATCAATGCGGCAATCACCAGGCTATGCAAGGAGTACTCCAAATCAAGACCATCACCGCGGCCACCAAAATTAATGTGGAAAAAGAAATATTGGGCAGCAAAAATTACACCATGGGAACTGGCACCAAACTGACCAATGGAATGAAAGTTAAATTTGGATCAAACACCACCAGTGCCGCATACGCCAATAGAGAATATTATGTGGAAGGAGTGGGAGATCATATCACTCTCACGGACACTGCTAAATTGATAACTCCCGAACATTATTCAACAGAGACCACTGAGCTCTACGATAGTGTGGCCTATGACACACGACCCTACGCCATCAGTTTCTACAGACCCGAAACGCCGGACTACATCACCATCAAGCGAGACAGCTTTGACAACAACGCCTGGAGCAGATACAACAGATGGTTCCACAGGTCCGCGATCGCGGCCGCGGATCAGGTCAACGGCAACGCCACGTCACTGTCAGAGACCAGCAGGGCCAAGAGGCCCATAATAGAATTTGATTCCGGACTGCAATTGTTCGATCACGGTACACAGGGACTAAACTCCGTGGCGCTGGTGGATGCCTTCACCACAGACGTGTTCTCTGCCATTCCAAATTCTTTGGGATACATCGTGGACGGGGTGCCATTTTCCCAGGGCATGCGTGTGCTGTTCACGGCCGACACCGACGCCACGGTCAATAACCGGATCTATAAGGTAAACTTCGTGACCATAGCTGGAGTGTCCAAGATCAACCTTACTCTGGAGTCGGACGGTCTTCCGCAAGATGGACAGACCGTTTACGCCGAACTGGGATCGGTCTACCAAGGCAAAACACTTTATTACACGGAGTCCACAGCAACGTGGCAACAGGGACAAACTAAGACTGCCATCAATCAAAAACCATTGTTTGTCATAGAGGACGATGATCACGTGGCATTCAATGATCCCGCGATATATCCAAATTCCACATTCGAGGGCGCGGCGCTGTTCGAATACAAGACTTCCGACACGTCACCCATAGACACTGTGCTGGGTATCAGGGTCAAATACAACACCATCAACAACGTGGGCGACATAGTTTTTTCATCCGACATCGCATCATCATCATTCACATACAAGAGCGGGGATTCCATGGTATCAAAAAATTTCAGTACCGGACATGTGAATTATATAATTGATAGGACCCATAATCTACCGAGAACATCCTGGGTGCAGATGGCTGAGCCCAGCAGGCAGAGGGTGTTGAGAACGTTCATAGTGGAATCAAATGAGTTGAGATTGTTTCCCGTAGATGTATTTGCCAACAGTGCACAGCTACCAGACCTGGAGGTGCAGGTGGACGTGAATCATAAGGTGCAAAACATAACGACCGATTACACATTGGTCAATGGAACCACCAACAAATACGTCAAGTTCACATACGATCTGTCGGTGGGAGACATTGTCAAAATAACATGCTTCAGCAGTGCCAAGAAGATCAAGGGCAAAGGTTTATATCAGATACCGGAAAACTTGGCAGTGAATCCATTCAATGAGCAATTGCGAGAATTCACATTTGGCCAGATAATGAACCACTTGCACGACATAAATGAGAAAAATGTCGAAATGACCGGCGACACCCCGGGAGACAGCAACCTACGTGATCTGCCAGATGTCAGAACCAAGGGAGGAACCATACTGCAGCATTCCTCTCCGCTACCACAGGCCGTGTTCCTGCTCATAGATCAACACGCCAACGCCATATCGTCAATCGATTATTGCTCGATGGAATATCAAAAATTCAAAGAGGCGTTCCAGGCCAACTTCACCATAGCAAAACCATACGAGGACGCCGCGCAGGCGGTGGACGAGATATTGAGGATAATGACCAAGCAGAAGAACACCAGTTTTCCATTCTACTATGAGGACATGGTTGGTCATGGAGAAAAAGTCAGCACCAGGACCTACACGGTGCAGGACGGCACCGAGACTCAATATTCCATAGACAGCCAATTTGACGACGCGATCCCCAGCAACCGCGCGGTGTATTTGTATCTCAATGGCGTCCAGCTGTTGAATGGTTATGACTACACGTTCAGTGACGCAGATGACAGCGTCAACATAACCGCCACATTGACTGAAGGTGACGTGATCCAGATCAAGGATTACAATGACACTACCGGCAGCTTCATCCCACCTACGCCAACCAAACTGGGCATGTATCCTCGTTACAGGCCAGAAAAAGTGTTGGACGAAACTTATGTGTCACCGGCATATGTGATAGTAGGGCACGACGGCAGCAGGACACTGGCGCATGGAGATTACAGGGACGACGTGTTGCTGGAATTAGAGAAAAGGATATACAACAACTGCAAGACTCAATATGATGCCAAGCTATTGCCCAAATCAGAAGTCAGTCCATCGGGATTCACTGCCGGTGATTACACCATCAGGGAAATAAATGATATCATGGGTCACGATTTTTATTCTTGGGCTGGTAGGAACGGAGTGGACTATCAAAAAAATAACACATACGAATCTAACAACGCTTTCACTTTCAACTACAGCAGGAACAAAGACTCGATCAATGGAGAATATCTGCCTGGATATTGGAGGGGCATATACAAACATTTCTATGACACCGACAGGCCGCACACACATCCATGGGAGATGTTGGGCTACAGCGAGAGACCCGCTTGGTGGGTGGAGCACTACGGTCCAGCACCATACAGCTCGGGAAATGAACTGTTATGGAATGACCTTGCAAGTGGATATGATCACGGCTCGCACACTTCTAACCCAAGATATGTGAGGCCAGGACTTTTGAATTATCTGCCGGTTGATGCCAATGGACAATTGCTGTCACCTTTGCAGACCGGACTTATAGACAGCTACGCGGCTGCCGGACTTGACAGGACATGGAAGTTTGGTGATCATGCTCCAGCGGAGACCGCGTGGAGGACGAGCGCACAATATCCTTTCGCGGTGATGAAGTTGCTGGCACTTACGAGGCCGGCAAAGTTTTTTGGACTTTTTCTTGACAACAGCAGATTAAGTGAGAACAAAGCGGGCAACATCATAGACACGGACACGCTGGTGGCCCAGAACACACGACAGGCCAAGTATCACTTAGAGGTAACAGTTGACACCCTGACCCAATCCACCACACGATACATCACGGCGGGATACCAGCCAATGATAGTAAATTACCTAATCAAATGTAATCTCGATCCCGCTGTATTTTTCTATGACAAGATGAAAGACCTCAACGTGCAACTGTCATACAAGCTGGGAGGATTCTCAGACAAGCAGAACCTGAGGGTGCTGACAGACAGCGTGAGTCCCGGATCCACAGCGGGATCGCAATTTATACCCGACGAGAACTATAAGATACTGTTCAGGGTAAGCAATCCCATAAACACTTTTGAATATTCCGGAGTGTTGGTTGAATCCAACACAGCTGTCTCAGGTGACGGCAGTACTCTGGAGGGTGGCTACAAGATCATAGGATACAATACCATCAAACCATACTTCAAAATTTTTCAACCTCTAAAGAATGGAAACAGCTACAACATCGAGGCCGGCAGCGCCAGAGCAGTGATTTACAAAGATTTCTCCCAGGTGGAACAAATCATCACTTATGGCACGGTTTTCAAGGACATACAGTCCGTGGTGGATTTTTTGACGGGATATGGAAAATATCTCGAATCGCAGGGATTTGTTTTTGACAGGTTCTCCAAGGAGCTGGAGGAAACGGCAAACTGGGAAACGTCCGCCAAGGAGTTTATCTATTGGACCAGGCAGGGATGGGCTCCCGGATCGGCCATCACGCTGAGCCCAGGCGCTGGAGGATTCAACCTCGTGACCAGAGACAGCGTGGTAGGCAAATTAAGAAATCTTCAAGGTGAATACACTGTGCTGGACGCCTCGGGGCGAACGATGCCGGAGAAATCCATCAGCACCAAGCGTGTGGGCACCACTTTCGAGATAGTAAGCAAGTTTCCAGACTCGGGCATATACAACATATCCATCAACGCAGTGCAGAAGGAACACCTGCTGCTTTTTGACAACGCCACTGTGTTCTCAGACATCATCCTGCAGCTGGCCACAGGATTCAGGCAACAGAGATTGAAATTGATCGGGTGGAAGACCGGTGACTGGAATGGTGACTACTACTCTCCCGGATTTGTTTTTGATGAGGCCAAGGTAAACTTATGGACGGCCAACACAGACTACCAAATAGGTGACACAGTGGAGTACAACTCTAGATTTTTCACGGCCAATAAAAATCATAATTCCGGAAACACTTTCGCAACAGTAAACTGGCTGCAGAAAAAAAGCAAACCGACTCAGCAACTAATACCAAATTTTGATTACAAGATCGCCCAGTTCAATGATTTTTACAACTTGGAGAGCAATAATTTTGATGAAGGACAGCAGAAATTGGCACAGCATCTCACAGGTTATCAGTCAAGAAATTATCTTGACAACCTATTCCAGAACGATGTAAGCCAATACAAGTTCTATCAGGGATTCATCCGTGAGAAGGGCACGCTGAACGCCATAGATAAGCTAGTCAAGAGCAGGTTCTACGGAGAGGATATAGATCTGGAAGTCTATCCCGAGTGGATGATCCGTGCGGGAGAATTTGGCAACGTTGACAACGCACAGTCAGTGCAAATAAGGATGCCGAGTGACACCTTCACCAGCAATATACAGAGCATAGAAATATTAGACGATATCGCCGACCAATCGAACTGGGAGAAATCAGCTAGGGTCATAAAATCACAGCTATTCTCCAAACCCCTGGAGTACATGGCAGACGATACTTTTGCTAGGTTTGACTATTCTCAGCCCGGCATTGACAAAGATTCCGTGCAGAAATACAAAACTGCTGGCTATCCTAGGTTGATCGATGCGGACCACACGGCCTTTAACATCAATGATCTATTAAATTTGAACGTTTCATCTGTGACCAAGAATGACCTAGTCTGGATGGCCAAAAAAGAAAATAATGATTGGGACATGCTGCGATTGACGTCAACTGGCCTGAGAATCATAGCCATGAGGCAGATAAACAACGCCACCCAAGTGGAAGTGATACTTACAAATCCGCATAATTTCCAAGTGGGTGAATATTTTGCGATACTCAACAGCCAGTTCTCGCAACTGAATGGTGTGTTCAAGATTATCAGCACGCCCAACGCCAACTCCGTCATATTCAATTTCAATCAAAGCAGAGCCATAAGCGTTGTGAGCTCTCTGAACCTGCGGATAGATGAGTCCACATTAGTTACCTACGGCAACGTGTACAAATGGGTCAGCGTCAGGTTCTCCAGCATGGATGAGGTCAATGACAGGATATCTTACAATGTCTACAGAGACGTGGACCAGACCAATTTTGTCAACGGAGACAGGGTGTTCGCCGACACCAATCCCGACGGCAGGTGGACGATATACGAGAAGACCGATCCCTACACCAGCACAATATTGGCATCACCGGACGCGGACAACCAACAGGATTTTGGTTATAACATAGTGGCCAGGAACGACAGCAGGATGATATGCGTGGCGGCCCCGGACCAAGGACAGGGATCGCTGCACTTCCTGTTCAGGCAGGAGAACCTGCCCGGCAACTTGTTCACAGTGGTGTCATCCTTCGCCATGGCGGACGGCGATACTGATGAGTCAAGGTTAGGCCAATCACTGTGCATCAGCACAGACGAGAACTACATAGCGGCCGGTGCCCCTTACACCAGGACGCTGGGACCAACCAGCACCAGGCAGGACGGCGTGGGCATTGTGAAAGTTTGGGCATGGAACAACACCAACAAGCAGTACGACCTGTCACACACTGTGCTGCCACCATCGGACGACAGCAGCACGCTGGTCAACATGAATTATGGATGGTCGGTGGCCATAGCTGAACCTTCGGACAACAGCACGGTGTCCACGAGGCCCAAGTTCCTCTTCGCCTCGGCGCCAGGACTGAGCTCAGACTCCGGCGTGGTGTACGTGCATACCCTACAAAAGGATGTGGGAGACAGCACCATACAGGTGTGGAGGCAAGACTCAGCGATATTCAGCACAGAGCCAGGATCCGGCAAGAGATTTGGTCATCGCGTGGCGGTCAATGAAAACGCGGACATCATAGCCATCAGCAGCGTGTCCCCGGGATCGGCGGGCATGGTGGAGATATTCACCAGGAGCAGCGTCAACGATGACGGCAGCACCGTGGAGGACGGCAGCACCAAGCACATATTCACCCATCGCCAGACGCTGAAGGGAGTCAACGCTGATGGCAGCACGTTGAACACCGCCTTTGGAGAGGCGATCTCCATGAGCATAGACGGAGAACTGTTGGTGATCTCCGCCCCGGGCACCGAAGCGGGCGAGCAGACCGACGCCGGCGCAGTGTACGTCTACAAATGGAAGGCAGATGGGTCGACAAATACCTACACACTGTCAGACACCATAGCTGCCCCCGAAGCGGCCAGCAACATAAGATTTGGATCCACCGTGCAGATCAATCGCATGAAGAATAGAATAGTGATAGGAGCAGAAAAATTTGGCAACAGCAGGACCATGAGATTTGACAGCAACTCAACCACGTTCGATCTTGGAGACACGCTGATAGTTGACCTCAACATTGGATCTGGAGCAGTGTTCACAGCGACAAAATACAACACCAAGTACGTTATCGACGACAAATTAGTGACCACCAGCGTGAACGAGAATGACGACTTTGGCAGGGGCATATTCATCACCGACACATCTGTGTTCGTTGGATCACCAGATGACGACACGTTGACCACGGACGGCAGCACCTATAGGGTTGACGACGGCACTGTGACGGTGTTCGACCTCAACACTCCGGGAAATTATGCATGGACTGCGTTGTCAACTGAAACAAGCCTCATCGACGACAGCCGTATAGATTCCGTGTTTATATTTGATTCGGCAAAGAATGAGATAATTGACTATCTGGATTATTATGATCCCGTCAAAGGCAGGATATTGGGAGTTGCCGACAGGGAAATAAATTACAAGACAGAATGGGATCCTGCAATTTACAACATAGCCACGGGAGGCAAGACGCTCAATGCCAAGACAGCATGGGGAGAAGAGCATGTGGGAGAAGTTTGGTGGGATTTGGGGAGAGTAAGGTGGTTGTGGTACGAGCAGCAGAATGTGGAATATCAGACAAAGAATTGGGGCAATCTCTTCCCTGGATCATCAGTGGACATCTATGAGTGGGTGGAATCTACACTTGCGCCATCGGAATATTCCCAGAGGTCTGACACCACGCCAGGACTGGCCATCGGCGTGTCGGGCAGGCCATTGCATCCGGACAACACAGTATTCACAGTCAAGCAAAAATATAATCCTGTGTCGGACAGCTACGTGAACTATTATTACTTCTGGGTCAGGAACTCTGTGTTCCTCCCACCAAAAGGCAAAGCAGTGGTGGACAGGAAAAACACTGCCGCTTATGTGGCCAACGTGATAAGGAACCCATTATCCACAGGAATAAAATATTATGCTGTGACAGGCAACAACTCATTGATAACCTATAATGTCAAAAACAGCCTGGTCAATGACAACACCATACTGAACGTAAGCTACAGGAAAAATGACAACCTCGATGAGTCACACGCTGTGTGGAACATCATCAAGCAAGGAGATAAAAACGATCGTCCAAAGGCCCTGCTGGAGAACAAGTGGTGGGACAGCTTGGTGGGCAAGGATCTGATAGGCAACGAAGTTCCAGATCTCACTCTTCCATTGAATCAAAGATATGGCAACAGGATCAGGCCGAGGCAGAGTTGGTACCTGGATAGGTTCGCCGCGCTGAAAGAGATCATAGACTACAGCAACACCATATTGAAAAACAACCAATTGGCAGACATCATTGGTTATGACAATTTAAATTCAAAGGACCCCGAACCCACCAGCACATCGGGAGAATGGGACAGCAGGGTGGAGAGCTACGCGGACCTTACATACATCGACACCAGAGACATCAGCGGTATCATCAACGTGCTGGTTGCCAGCGATGAAGAGAACAGCCGTGGATCCTGGGCGATATATCAATGGAATGCGCCGGAGTGGAACAGAACCAAGGTACAGACGTACAACACCAGCAAATATTATCGCCTGGCCGATTGGTATGACAAAGGTTATGACGAGAATACGTTGATCGACAAGCAAGTTAACTTCCAATATGAGATGGATGCTCTGCCGCTGGAGATCGGCGACATCGTGAAAGTGCTGAAGGCCGACACCGGCGGATGGAAGTTGTTCGAGAAGACCACCGACGAGATGAGGAACGTGGCGACGCAGAACGGGACCATACAAATCTCCGCTGCTCTGTATGACTACACGATCGACAACACCGGATACAACGCGGATGACACATTCGACGAGAATTTCTTCGACCAGGAGCCAACCACCGAGACTCGCAATGTGCTGCGGGCCCTGAGGGACGACATATTCGTGGGCGACCTGGCAGTGGAATACAACAACATATTTTTTATAGGTTTGAGGAAGGTGTTGGAGGAGCAGCTTTACGTGGACTGGTTGAGCACCACGTCATTCATAAACGTGACCAACCGACTGAGACCACTTGACCAGAGGAAGACCTACAACATCGGAAATGAGAATTTCGTTGAAGACTACATCAATGAGGTCAAGCCCTTCCACACCAAGATACGGGAATATAAGTTAGGATACAGCAACACAGACACACAAGATGGTATCATAACCGATTTCGACCTGCCGGCTTTCTATGACGGAAGCAATACCAGGAACGTTGACCCAGTGGCGGACGTGGGAGTGATGTCCAGATATCCATACAGGTTCTGGAGAGACAATCACAAGAAATATGTGACTTCCATAGCAGTGACCAAGGGCGGCAGCGGATATGTGACCGCGCCCACAGTGACACTGGTTGGGGGAACCACCAAATCAGTGGGTCCATTTGCTGTATTGGGACAGAGCAACAGTGGCACAACTTCGGGGCAGTCTGGATACTACTATCCATTGTATACCGCGGCCCTGGACGCACAGGTGGCAGATGATAGCGCGGGCGGCACGGGCACCAGCACAATATTCACGTTTGTGGAGTATCCCGGACTGGAGTTCCACATGCCCACGACAGGGCAGAACATTGCCAACACGGACAGGCCTTCCGGTTATGATGTCTACACCACGGCGGACAACACGCAGGCCACTGCCACTGCGATAGTACAGGGCGGATCGGTGACCAGCATCAGGTTGCTGACTCCCGGCACGAACTACACAGCCACCCCAACGGTGGTGCTGACGGGTGGGGGAGCGGGGGGCACCACGCCGGCAAACTTTGCCAGGGCCTATGCCAATCTGACCAACGATGTGGTGAGGGACATTCACACAACCATAAAATTTGATAGGGTGCAGTCCACGGCCACGGTGCTGCTTTGGGAGGCCAATCGTGACTATGCTTTCAATGACCTGATCAGGTACGAACAGGGATTCTACAAGGTCAACAGCGGCTTCACTAGCACAGCAGAATTCAAGGACGGCTTGCCATATCTCACCAAGTTGCGAGGTGATGAACCATACTTGACCGCGGCCGAGAGGACGCTGGGTATGTATGATCCCATATCGGGCATGCCGGGCAATGAGCTTTCTCAAGTAATGACAGGCGTGGACTACGGTGGAGTCATGGTTACCGGATTGGCATTTGACAACAGCCAAGGATGGGACAGGAGTCCATGGTATGACAATCCATGGGACTCATACGGACTCAGCAGGGTGCAAACTTTCTATGGAGACGGAAGCACCACGGGCTTCACCTTCTCCACCGCTCCAAGCGCTACCGATGTTTACACAGTGTACATAAACGGGGTAAGGCAAACATCATTGGTGTTCCGAGGAGATGGTTCGACCAAGACATTCACGGTCATCCCAGATGACAGCGCAGTGGCAGGAACTGGCGATGAGATACAGTTCATATTGTTCAATGATGATGGAGTGTTGACACCCACAGACGACAAAACATTGGACTCCATAATCACGGGCGGGCTTTTTGGATCCGCGGTGGGCATAGCGCCAAGTGACATCATATTAGAGGGTGACGGCTTCGTGACGCCGGAGACCAGCTACGCCCCAGAAGAGAACCTGCCAGGCAGCATGTTTGACACAGTGGACATCAAGGTCTACACCACTCCAGAATCAGGAGTTCCATTCATCATGATGAAAAATTATATTGGCAACGCATCAACCACGACCTTCGCTATAGGACAGATGCCAGGAACACTGGAATCAGTGATAGTGATGATAGATGGTCAGACCAAAAGATTAACGACTGATTACACGGTTGACGTTGACGCCAAGACAATTACTATGCTGGCCGCCCCAGCAGCCAACGCCAAGATCAGCATCAAGAGCTTTGCCATGTCAGGCAGCAACTACATCGTGATAAACACCTTGATCGGAGATGGATCGACAACATCCTTCGTCACCGCGGCGAGAGAGTCATTCCAGCTGGACAGCGCTATGAGCCAGCTCTACGTCACTGTGGACGGAGTTCCCACAACGGCTTACACATACACAACCGCTAATAAATTAATCACTTTGACATTCAACACCGCGCCAGCGATCGGAAAATCCATACAGATAGCAGCATTCAATCAGCCAGCCGGCAGCGGCAGGGCACAGGCAGAGATCAGAGCTGAACAAAAAGTTCACGACGGTGGCAACAGGTACACACTGACATATCCGTCAGGATCCATAGGTCCATTCTCTGGACTGACCATGATCGAAGTTGGTGGAAAGATATTACGAGGACCCGACAACACATACTACGCGGGCGATGGCAGCACCGTGACCTACAGCCTGGGCACAGATCCTGCCAACGCTGTCACCAGCGCCACTCAGGCACAGGTGTTTGTGAATGGAACCAAGAAAGATCTAGGCACAGACTACACAGTGAACCTTGGCACGCAGCAGGTGCAGTTGGTATCGGCCCCCGCCAGCACAGATGTCGTGGCGGTGTCGGTGCTGTTGGACAACCACTACTACACCGAGGGCGCTGATATAATATTCAGGCCAGCGCAATTGGCCACGGATGGCATCACGCTGACGTCCGGCACAACATTCTCAACAACCACTTTCAACAACGCACTGGGGATGAATCAAAGAAGAGAAATTTTCGCAGGAAACAGCACCGGAGAGTTCGTGCTGCAGGACACGCCAATGAACAGCGACTACTTGTTCGTTTGGTTGAATGGACAGGCATTGACCCAGGGATATGATTTCACGTTTGGATCAAATTATTTCGTCGACGGCAAGAAATTAAAAATAAGTGGCATATCTCTCACTGCCACAGACCGAGTGGACGTGATGTACTTCGCGGTGGAGAGCGCCAAGTTGGCAACAGGTTTCAGGATATTCAAGGACATGCTGAACAGGACCTTCTTCAAGAGGATCAGTTCCGATGACACAACTGCGTTGGCGGCGGCGCTGACGGAAGATGCAACTTCAATCACAGTTGCGGACGGAAGCAAACTGGCCACTCCCCCAGGAGGATCCGTACCGGGAGTCATCTTCATAGACAAGGAGAGGATAGAATATTTCATCAAGAACAACAACACATTGTCACAACTGCGCAGGGGTACTTTGGGCACGGGCATACGCACACACACATCAGGAACACAGGTAGTGGACGCATCAGGATCACAGACAGTGCCATATGCGGAAACAGTTTTCACCAAGACCTCACTGTCCGATGGCAGCACTGCCCAGTTCCCCACCAGCATAGCGGCGGCAACTCCCAATGAGCTGGACGTGTTCGTGGGCGGCAAGAGATTGCCACACATCAGCGAAGATGGCAGCACAGCCAACTTCACAGTGGATGGCAGCACCGCCAACGTGGTGCTGGCCAGCGTGCCAGCTGCAAAAGTGCAGGTAAAAGTGGTACAGAAGCGGGGCAGGGTGTGGTACACAACCGGCTCGGGCACGGCTTCCGATGGAAAAGGACTACAAAAATCAACAACTAACCAAGCTAGATTCATAGCAGGAGAACCAACAAATGCGCCTGAATAAATACAACACCATGACAGAGCAACAAGATAACAAAGATAATCAGCCCCAAGAGAACAGCGCCAAACCACAGGACAAGAGTGGCATAAAGATGGAGGGCCACATCAAGATATGGGATCCCGTGAGCGGTGAGGTCATAGTTGACAAGAGGAACGCAATACATTACGAGAACATCAGCATAGCGCTGGCCAACAGCCTGGCCAACAAGAGCACAGGATTCATACACGAGATGGCATTTGGCAATGGAGGCACCGCGGTGGACCCCACGGGAATTATCACATACCTCACACCCAACACCACGGGCACCAACGCCTCTTTATACAATCAGACCTATTACAAAGTCATTGATGATAACTCTGCCACCAACAAGGACACCACCCGTAACAAGATGGAGATCCGCCACACCGCGGGCAACAAGTACACCGACATAGTGGCCACCTGCACGCTGGACTACGGTGAACCCACAGAACAAGAGGCTTTTGACAACACAACCAATTTCAATGATGATTATGTATTTGATGAACTAGGATTGGTATCGTGGGAAGGCACAGAAAATGGTGACAGCAATAAACTATTAACACACGTGATATTCCATCCCGTACAAAAAAGTTTGAACAGACTTATACAGATTGATTACACATTGAGGATACAATCATTAACAACATTTACGGAATAATATAAATGCCATACACTGTCAATAAAACTAATTCCGCAGCATCACCGAACCAGTTCATCGTACAAGATTCAATTCTTAACACACAGACCGACTTGTCATTCGTGGGCAAGGGCTACGCCGGCTACGGAGAAGTAATTGCAGAGAATTTCCTGCACCTGCTGGAGAATTTTTCCAACACGACCTCACCAGGTAAGCCCATCAAGGGCCAGCTCTGGTATGACGAGGCAACATCCAAGGTCAAGGTTTACACGGGCTCTTCTTTCCAGCCAGTGGGCGGAGCAACATATTCTTCAGTGGCGCCAGCGGGACTTAACGCAGGTGACCTCTTCATTGACAGCGACACCCAGCAATTGTATTTCAACAACGGCACGACAAACGTGCTGGTTGGTCCACCTGCCTCTTCGGGCACGCTGAATGGTTTCTTCTTCAGCACCATATCCGACAGCACGGACGTGGACAGGAACATCTCCAGGATCTACAACAATGACGTGCAAGTGGCCATACTCAGTGACGTCACGTTCACTCCCAAGGTCGCGATATCGGGATTCGCCACCATAAACAAGGGCATAACCCTGTCCACTGCCATAGCGGGAAACAGGTTCGCGGGCACTGCCACCAACTCCGACCAGCTGGACAACCAGCCAGCCGGATCATACCTGCGCATAGACGGAAGTGGCACCAGCACCACCACAAGGTCGTTGGGCATCACCAATGATGTTGGATTGACCATAGGCGCGGACAGCGATTTCAGGATACTGCTGGACAACGTGGGAGTCCATATGCAGAACAACACAGTGGACCAGGACATAATATTCAGGATCAACGACGGCGGAACCATCACCACGGTGATGAGCATGGACGGATCCACTGCCAGGATCGGCATAGGCACCAGCTCGCCCACAACCAAATTGGATGTCGTGGGCACGGTCAACGCCACTGCAGTCACAGCAACAACCATCACGGCCGGCACAGAATTCATAGGTCCACTACACTCATCGGCTGTCACTGTTGTGGCGGGGGGAACCTTGGTGTTCGAGGGCGCCACGGATGACAATTTCGAGACCACGATCGCAGTGGCAGATCCCACAGCGGACAGGACAATCACTTTACCAAATAGGTCGGGCACGGTCATAACCACCGGGGACACGGGCACTGTCACTGGGTCAATGCTGGCAAGTGTGGTGACCCTGCAAATATTAGATTCCACAGGCGCGGTTTTGAAAACCATCTACGGTGCCGGTGCTTAATACTGTATGGAAAATATTGTATTAATTGACAGCAATACCAAATACATCTATAATAACATAGAGAGACTGTAAAATGCCAGAACGTAGACCTTTATATTATGACAGCGGAAATCTAAGAGAGATGACCGATGATCAAATAGCTCAGATCAAAGCAAGAATGTTTTGGTCATACGTGTCCAATCCTTCAGTGACACTGACCGTGGTCAACTCGGGCGGCAACTTGGGCAGTATAACAGACACCAGACTGCAGGCAGGAGCAGCCAGCACATCGGTATCAAGTTTTCCGGATGAAGCAACCACAGCCGAACCCAGCGTGGTGAACGTGGCCATTGCCAGAATACAGCAGACCATAGCAGCAGATCCAAACCCGGCCACCACGCCCACGCAATATCCTGCCTACTTCACGTTAGCTGGTGATGTTAGGGCGATGAATCTACAGGACATGTATGATACTTTCGCTATAGATGTTTTCGACGGAGGGTGGACAGCCGCGGATGGTTCCACGATATACCCGTCGCTGATAAACGCACTGATATACAAAATACACACAACCACTTCTTTGACAGATTACACAGCAGTGCCAGGGCCAGATGGCAGCACCATAGTACCTGTATTCACAGACACCAGAGCCGATGTGGCAGCGTATGGTGCAGCAGACATACCCGAGTTGCAGGACCAACCCATCGACACACAGAATTATTATCTTTTTAAAAAAGATATTCCTGCTCTGCCTGCATTACCTGCAATGGTCAGAGTTAATACCGATGGCAACGTGGTTGCCATGACCAGTGTGGCCATAGACACCGCTATAGGAGCAGCCATTAGATATATGGTTCAGAGCGAAGACGGATATAGAATACGTTACGAGTATGGAACAAATGGTTCAGGCACAGTGGGGTTTACTGTGGCCGGATCTGCCATGACCGATAGCAGGTTGGATGGTTCAGGCAATTATCAAACACAACAAATTGGGGGAGACGATTATAGAGCCCAGGAATTTCCTGATGGATCTCCGCAACCCATCAACGTCTATACGCTGCAAGCATACAAGCAATAGTAAATTAATTAACCTAGAGAATGCCTTGTTCCAGACTGTACTCCCATCGGGGACTTTGGTCCAGCTGTTTAAAAAATTGCTGATTGTTCAAAAGCCACACAGTCTGGGTGGTTCCTCTATAAAATACATCTTTGACTTTTTCTAACACTCCCTGTCTTGATAACAGCTTGGTCCATATACCATTTACTTTTTTCATGCTGGCTTCATCCTTGTCTGAAGATGTTATGTAGCATTTACTGTCATTGGGCAATGCGCTCAGTGTCACAGGAATAAAAATTTGTGAAACAATGTTTTGATGATTGACGATGCCATCTTTGGTTCTCACGTGTTTGATAGGAAGCATCTCGCTCAACAAGCAGGTCCTCACACAGATTCTATAACTATTTTCTCCCATGACATCATCAAAGTCGTGCGCTGCAGTGGTGCCAACAGGCAAATTGTTATAAAATAAAATCCATAATTTATAAAATTTTTGTTGTTTGAACGTATCTATCAAACGCAAGGGAGAAGAGTTGTTCATAAATCCCTTTTTTAAACACAAATCGTAAAAAAAAGAAAGATCCATATTTCTTTGGTATTCTTTTATTTGATACATGTATGGATTATACAGTGATTAATCTTTAATTCAAAGTATATTTCGTGAGATCTACAACCATGCTATTTTTAAATGCTAATTTTCTTTGGTGGCAATTATCACAGGTTCCACAGTTGCCAAGATCGATCTTACAACTGCTGGACTGATAGAGTTGGGCCACGGCACCCAGTTGATCATATAGGTCTATCACATCTGATGTGGTGAGGTTCCTAAAAGGCCTCACGCAGAGATTGAAATCTGCCTCGTACTGCTCAAAGGCAACATTTTTGTTCACGCCAAATATTCTACCGTCTTGTTCAAAAACGTACTTGTGCAATTCAGGATAATGTGCAGCATTTTTTGCTAACCATGGTTTCAGTTGTCCATTGGTAATTATACCACGAGTCCAACCACTGGATTTCAGCATGGATATGCTCTGCTCGTGTATCTTGTTCCATCCAGACAAAACAAATCTTAATTTGTTATTATATTTTTTTACTAATAATTTTGCCAATGCATCGGTAGCGTTTCTGTTTGCCATGTAGATTTCTGTTTCAACATTCAATATTTGTGTGCCATCGAGTCTTTTTATTGCTTCTTCGATGGTTGAGTTGATAATGTTTAGACGATGTAGATCTTTCCTTTCTTTATATATTTTCCCGTCATAACCCATTGCTTGATCGTTGATAAACACCACACGGTCCGCGCCATATAATCTTTTAGCAATGATAGCAAGCAGTGAGGACTCTATATCCCCGTCAAATATTATTCCTATTTTCTCATCCGCAGTTATTTGAGGAAATTCTGCAGTTTCGAATACTGTTTTATTTCTCCCCAGCACATATGACTCGTTCATTGTCTATTTCCTGTTTGTAATGCTACGCTGTATTTTTGCGGAGTTATTGCTCATTATGCGTATTTATCCTAGGTATCAGCACGATCGCACTAATATGCTCGTATAAACTAAAAGACCCAAACTAAACAAAGACAATAAATACGGTATGGCTTACATTGTAAACAAAACTGACGGCACGGTGCTTGCCACTATCACAGACGGCACAATTAACAACACCACTTCGTTGACGCTGTTCGGCAAGAGCTATTCGGGCTTTGGTGAGCTTTTGAATGAAAATTTAGTCAAGTTATTAGAAAATTCCGCATCTACAGCAAGTCCAGCAGCACCATTGAGAGGTGAGATCTGGTTTGACACAAACATCAATCAGCTCAAAGTTTACGACGGGGCGAACTTCAAACCCACAGGCGGAGCCAAATCACAGGCCACCGCTCCCGCATCTCCATCCGCGGGCGACCTATGGGTGGACAGCGATGACAAGCAGTTGTATTTCTGGACGGGATCCGCATGGCAACTGGCCGGACCGGTCTACACAGAGGGACAGCAACTATCAGGATTTAAAATTGAAACAGTAGGCAGTGCCACTGGCGACAAGGTCATAGCCTCCATGTTCAACGGCACCATCAGGGTGGCGGTATTGAGCTCATCCACATTCACACCATCCGCGGGATCACCGGCCAGCACTCCGCTGCTGACCAACGGCTTCGCACAGATTTACACCGGTATCACATTGAATTCCAGCATCGGAGCTGCATTCAACGGATCAACCACTTCGGCCAACCAACTGAACACAGACACATCAATAGCAGACAATGGATTGAACATAGCTGGAAAAAATTTCATGAGGAAGGACATCGCCCAGACCACACAGGGCGGCATAACCATAGATGACAACGCAGGCATCGTGGTGGGAGAGTCTCAAGAGGGAGAGATCACGGTCAGTTCTAACAACCTCATAATCGCCAACGCATCTGAGGACAAGAACATAGCATTCAAGATCAACAACAGCGGAAACATCGTTGAGGCCATCACCATAGATGGCGACAACAGCAGGGTCGGCATATTCACCACGGCACCCACAGTGCCACTGGAGATAACAGGCAACGTCAAGATCACTGGAAATCTCTCAGTCACGGGAGAATACGACACCCTGTCCACAACCAACGTGTTGATGAATGACGTGTTCCTGCAACTGAACAACGGCAACGAAACGAACGTTGATTCCGGAATCAAGATCGACAGAGATTCGGCCAGAGAAGCCAAACTTTATTACAGCGCTGGTGATGGCTTCTGGGTGGCAGGCAAGAGCGAGAGCGGAACCTATTCACAGATAATAAGATCCGAGGACGCGGTCGTCGACGGCGACGCCAACAAGCAAAAAGTTTTAAAGACCACTGCAGCCGGTAACGTGAAAGTAAGCACGCTGACGCTGGCGGCGGTTGGAGTAGTGGCAGCGACGGACACTGGAAATCTTAATGTTCCGACCACGGGAGCGGTGGCGGAATCCATCAAGAGATGGGGAGGCAGCGTAATAACCGCCGATGCAGGGGTCACGGGCAATACCGTGGCAGGCAACAGATACGTCGAGACAGTGGCGCCCACTTCGGTGCAAGGCTCAGACGGGGATCTCTGGTTTGTAAGGGAGGTTTAATCCCATGCCAACGATAACAAAAACATTCACATACACTGGCACCACGCAGCAGGCCACGATTCCCGCGGGAGCGGCTTCTGTGACATTCCACATATGGGGCGGAGGTGGAGGAGGAGGAGGTGGAGACAGCGCTGGTCCCGGAAGGCCCGGAGCATGCGGACACTACGTCACAGGAACCATAGACCTCACAGCAGAATCAGGATCAACCATGACTCTGGGAGTGGGAGGTGGAGCCGGAGGCAAGAGCATGGGCAAAGGACTCACAGGATATTCAGGTGGCAACGGGGGAACACAAGGGCCAACAGGATCATCTGGCGCTGGAGGTGGAGGCGGAGCAGCTACAGTGATAAGGATCAATGGAACAGACATAGCGGTGGCAGGTGGCGGTGGCGGTGGAGGCGGTGACGGACAAAACAGCGTGGGAACCGATGGTATAAACAACAACGATCCAACGTTGGGCGTGCCAGGCACACTGGGAGAGAACGGAGCCAACCACTCAGGTGATGGAGCAGGAGCAGGAGCAGGTGGTGGCGGAACGGATGGTGGCAGGAGCGGCAACGGAGCTGGAGGGGATGATGGCGGAACTGGCGGTTATTCTGGATCCAATCTAGTGCCAACAGGTGGCACCGGTTCCAACGGTACTGGAACATCGCCATTCACAGGAGCATCATACCAGGCGGGGGCCGCAACGGGCGGATCCGCTGCATCACCAGGGGGAAATGGATTGGCCGTTTTAATTTTCGACATCAGCGTAGAGGCCAAGTTCAAGGTCAACAACGCATGGAAGACCATCAACGCAATCAAATTTAAAAAATCAGGAACCTGGAAGGACATATCAGCGGCCTACGTAAAGATCAATGGCGTGTGGAAGGCCATATTCAACTCGGGAGTGAACTTTGTCTCCACAACTGCGGGATTTGGAGACAGCGACGGCAATCCTTCATCAGGAACTCCAGGCTCTGGAGGACTACCAGCCGGCGGCGGTGGTGGTGGCGGATGTTCAATCATTTGTACCAAACTACATGAACTGGGCTATCTGTCAGACGAGATCTATCAGGCAGATGAGATGTTTGGGCACTGGTTGAGACAGACCGATCCCAATGCCTATTACGGATACCTTAAATGGGCACGAGTGGTTGTGGATTGGATGAGCAATGAAGGTCCTCAATGCATGTTCTGGATCCAAGACAGAGCCGAAAGAAATGCTCAACAAAAAGCCATGGCTGTGAGATGGGCACGAAGAATAGCCACACCATGGGCCGAGCATATGGCCTACAAAATGGGAGTGCTGAAAGAAGACAATCGAGCGGGCAGATACATAATGACGATAGGAATCGCAGTGAGCAGAATTATAGGAAAATTTGTCAAGCACACCAACCAGCCCACTAAAAATGTAGCCATAGGTTATGCCATGTGGGCAATGTTTGGATTATTATACATGATAGCAGGAGTGAAATAATGGGAATATCAGTTGAAGAATACCTACACAATAGACAGGCCTGCGCCCAGTGTCAAGAGCACGGGGACGAAGAGCACTGTGTCACCACGCTGTTGAGTCGTGAAGACAATTGTATATTTTATAATTCCATCCTGGCATATCATCTACCAACCAGAACAAAGACAACACCATTCACACCCGATGAGCACAATGCAGCGGCACAGGCGGACTTCGTGCTGCTACGGGCATTCAGAGAATATATCAACGAAGATAAAATGGTGCAATATTATGTGCAATCAGAAAAAACAGTGACACAGATCAGAGGCGTACACAAGAATGACAGGATCATATGGCGAGGCTACTATGACAGATATGTCAGAGACATCCTAGATGCTTTGAGAAACAACGATAAAAGTGCCGCAGTGGTAAAAACTGTGGAGATGTTGGAAGCACTGGACTACACCAATGGCAGAGTCATATGCACTTGGCTGAGGAACAATGGGTTATTCACTGCAAAAGATCTTGCAATTGACACCCAATTCAGTGTACAATATTTGAGTGATAATACCAAAATAGGTTATTGGTTATGGGCTTGTCCACTGGTGCAATATATGGAAAAAAATTATAAACATAAGACCAATTCTCTTTTCATCAAAGCAATCAGAATCATTGCCCAGGCAAGGGCCAATGAGATCGCATATCAAACAGGAGCAAGAACCAACAGTGACCTTCTAGGTAAAATGGTCAGAATAGTGGGAGAGGGTGCTTGTTTTGTATTGGGCTCTATCGCTAGACCCTTCACAGGAGAAAAATTTAAACATTGGCTGTCCGTGTACAGCTCAAAAATAAGATAATTAATAAGGAGAAACAAAAAATGGCCATAACAAAACAACAAGTAGCTGACTACATCAATGCAAATTATCAGTCCAGTTTGACTGCTAATGACCTCGTAAAAATAGATCAGGCCCTGACGCCAGAGCTGGCAGCGATATTGATCAAGCTGCTGGGCGACGTGAGCTTCCTGGTGCATGTGAGGGACAACGAAAGCAATTAAAAAATGTCCTATATCATAAACAAAACGGACGGAACAAAGTTGGTAGTGCTGAAGGACGGCACGGTGGACATCGCCACCACGGACCTTGCGCTGTTCGGCAAGAGCTATGCTGGATTCGGCGAGCGCCTGAACGAGAACTTCGTCAAGGTGCTGGAAAACTTCGCCAACACCACGGCACCCGCCAACAAGATACGGGGCCAGCTATGGTATGACACCCTGGCCAATCAGATCAAGGTCTGGAACGGCAACAAATTCAAGCCAGTGGGATCGGGAACCAACAGCAGCTCCACGCCAACCAACGCCAACACCGGAGACATGTGGTTCGACACCAACAACCTCCAGCTCCATGTCTACAACGGCACGGCCTGGACGCTGATCGGACCCACCACGGTAGCGGGATCGGGACAGACCTCAGTGATCCCGGACACAGTGCTCAGCGGCGCGGGAGTGTTCAAGAGCATATTGAAATTCATAGTCAATGACCAGATAACCGCCATAGTGTCCCCAGAGGAATTCAATCCGCTGGTTGCGATCACGGGGTTCGCCACGATATTCAAGGGCATCACGCTGTCCACCGCGGTCAGCCAGGCCAGGTTCACGGGAGTGGCCACGCAGGCCACCAACCTGCTGCTGGCGGACCTCACCACCGTGGTGCCCGCGGACAACTTCGTCAGGGCGGATGCCAACGACAGCATGACCGGCACACTGACCATATTCAACGACGGCGGAATTAGCCTGGGCTCGGGAGCGGATCTCACCATAAGCATTGAGTCGGGAGAGAACGTCATAGTGCAGAACAACACCATCAATGGTGACATCATATTCAGGGTCAATGACGGTGGAGTCAACAAGACCGTGATGACCATAGACGGTGGCGAGGGAGTGGTAAAGGACCTAGTGGTCCAGAACCTCACGGTGACCGGCACGCAGACAGTGATCAACACCTCCACGCTGTCCGTGGAGGACAACATAATCGAAGTCAACAGGAACCTGTCCACCGCGGCGGCCATGCCCAACTATTCGGGTCTCAAGGTCAACAGGGGAGAGTCATCCAGCGCCACGGAGCAGGATCTTTTCTGGGTGTGGGACGAGACCTTCGCGGACGACTTGACGACAACATACGGCAACTCCGGCGGGGCATGGACTGCATTCAAGGCACAGGGGCAGATGGACGTTTCAGCTCCCACCTTGGTGGACATCAGGGCCAACATAGTGCATGCGACATCAACGGCGGCGCAGTATGCGGATTTGGCAGAGCGTTATGCCACAGACATGCCGCTGCAAGTGGGCGACGTGGTGATATTGGGTGGATCAAAAGAGATCACGAAATGCAAAAATCAATTGGATCACAGGGTGTTTGGCGTGGTTTCTGAAAATCCAGCTTTCTTAATGAACAAAGATGCTGGTAATAATGACAGTCATCCCATGATTGCTCTCAAGGGACGTGCCAGGGTCAAGGTGCAGGGCGTGGGCCAAGCGGGCGACAGGATAGTGAGCAGCAGCACAGCGGGCGTGGCTCGCGTGGCGGATCTGGCAGAATGCACCGCATTTAACGTGCTGGGCCGACTGATCCAAGATAAATATAATATAGACACAGAATTAACAGAGTGTGCGATAGGAGCAAAATAGCATGGGTTACGCAGCGTCGGACAAGATACTACCAGCAGAATACAACGCATTTCTAACGAACACCTCCAACTCAGGTGACATAGCTGCCTACGGCATCAATCACATCATGGGCACTGGCCTTTTGAACCTGGGCCTGGGGCAGACGGCCCTGCACACGGTCAACACCGCTGAGAAGATCACGGTGGCGCAATGGAACTCATTGTGGACCGCCATGAACAACATACAGAATCACACCAACATCACGGCACTGACATCCACCGTTTCCAGAGAAGTGGGCGACGTCATAGCTGTCAAGGCCGCGCTGCTGACGGACCTCAACGCACTGGCCACGGCCGTGCAGGGCGGATCCACGTTGGCCACCGCCATAACCACTTCGGCATCGGTGAGATCGGTCACCACAGCCGCAGAGGGCTGGGACTCCACTGCCACGCATGAGATCAGCATAACCTGGGCATCAGCCAACGACATGAGATTTTATTTCAACCAGGGCGGCAAGGTCAGGATAGTGGTTTCCGCCACTGCCTCTTCGCTCAGCGCCAAGGACAACTCCTACGTGGACCTGGGCACCGGCATCGGCAACCTGGACATAGGATCACAGTCAAGCACACGTTCCGGCTCCACGGAGACACTGACCACGAACGGCCTGGCCGTGGGATTCTACGACATGACCACCAGCTACCAGACCATCATCAAGCTGACCTCGGACAACAGCACCTACACCAGCAACACGGTGGAGATCTCGGCCAAGCTGAACGCATCACCCGGCACAGCGGTCACGATGACCATCAAGATGGTGGCCACGGACGGCTCAGCGGACACGCAATACACCGCGGGCAACACAGCATCGGTGGCATCGGCCATCAAGGACACGCCGCAGATGGTGACCACGCTGTACATGTTGAGGCCCAACACCACAGAGGGACTTGCCACTGTGTACAACGAGGCCAGCACAGCACAAGTAAGCAACACAACCACATAACATATATTTTACCAGGTTGATCTACCACGATAATTAAGCTATAATTGTCATATGGATATCAATGAACTCAAGCGACACAGCGATCTCAGCTTTGACAGGGCAGTGGCCAAGAAGAATCTACTGTCCAGGGCTGACAGCGAGATGGTCACGGTGTACAATGACCACATATTCCGCGCGGACCCTCTCACCATAGCCACGGCCACCATGCTGATGGAGCATCGCGACAGCTTCTTCATGCTGGACGCCAATTCCAATCCCGTGGAGATCAAGGATCCCAAGCAATTCATAGCCGCGCTGGTGGAGCGCCAGCAGGCGGCCCTCAACACCTATCACCAGGCCTATCAATCGCTGCGAACACTGAAGGAGTGAACATGACACGGGGCGTGCTGATGTATTGCTTTGACACGGAACAGGTGCCCTACCACAGGGTGGCCAACGCCAGCGTGGCATTGGTCAAGCAGCACCTGGAACTGCCCATCACCATGGTCACCAACGCACACACATTGCAGCGCTGGGTCGACAGGCCAGAAATTGACTTCATCACTGTGGACAACGAGTGCAACAACACCAAGCTGGGGCTGCCATGGCACAACCTCGAGCGCTGCCAGGCATTTGACCACTCGCCGTACGCCACCACCATTGTGCTGGACGTGGACTATCTTTGCTTCTCCGACAAATTGCTGCGGCTCAGTGGCACAGCGCATGACTTCCTCATACATGACCGCGCACATGATGTGTCCTACAGGCAGGCACTGACCTATGAGCGCAAGTCCATGCTGCCCCTGGTCTGGGCCACGGTGTTGATCTTCAGGAAGACTGATCGTGTGCGCAGGATATTTGACCTGGTCAAGATGATCAAGCAAAATTACAACCACTACTGCAACCTCTACAGGATAGACTACAAAAATTTCAGGAACGATTATGCATTCGCCATGGCACTGAATCAGATCAACGGCTTCGGCGCATATGACGTGATCCCGGATTCCATCGCCACGTTGCCACAGGACTGCGATGTGATCAGCCATGACGGTGATGGCCTGTGCTACCGGCATCTCAACAGCATCAACAGCATACAGGGACAGGACGTGCATGTGCTCAACAAAGGATTTGTCAATGTCTAGGGGATTCATTTGGGTTTGCCAGAACAACAGCACCACTGATTACGTGAGGTGCAGCATTGAACTTGCCAGGTCCATCAAGCGACACAACAGGCACAACAGCATATGCGTGCTGGTGGACGAGCATTCCATGTTCAGCAGCGAGCACGTGGACGTGGTCCGGCTGCTGCGGAGAGATCACAGCCAGGAGCACGAACAAAAATTTGCCAATGAACATCAGGTGTTCTCGCTGTCACCCTATGTACACACTATCAAGCTGGAGTCTGACATGCTGTGGACAGCCAACACCGACTGGTGGTGGGAGCACCTGTGCCAGCGTGACATGGTGTTTTCCGTCAATTGCCTGAATTATCGTGACCAGGAGATCGTGGACGGCACATACAGGAAACTTTTTACAAGGAATCACCTGCCAAACATATACAACGGGCTGACATATTTCAGGAAAAGCAAAATGGCACAGAAATTTTTCATGCTGTGCGATGCCATAGCGAGCAACTGGCAGCAGGTCAAAGAAAAAATGCTCGTGAACTGCCATGACAAGTTCCCGACCACGGACGTGGTGTATGCCCTGGCCCACAGGATCATGGAACCCACGCAGCAAAATTTAATAGATTACAAATGGTTCAAGTTCGTGCATGGCAAGTCAGCCATCAACGGCTCGCCCACCGAGGACTGCAACAACTATCTCTATCCCGTCAGGCTGCGGGACAGGTTGTACCTGGGGGGAAGAAGGATGTCCAGCGTGTGGCACTACCATGACAAGAACATACCGGAGGTGTTAGATGCAAGAACTTTTTGATTCGCTGAAGAATTTCAAGCCCAAGAAATTTGATCCAAAATACTACATCAGGACCAAAGGCAATGAGATACTGTGCCTGGCCAACCAACAGGGCACGGACACAACAAGCGTAGACAAGCAAACATACCTCATGCTGCTGGGCCAAGGACATCAAAATTTTTACTACGAGCAGGGCAAGATCATCCGTAAGCCCCCCGCGGAGATAAAGCGGAAATACAGTGTGCTGTTGGCATCGTCTGATGGCTTGCATTTTTCTAATGGAGATCCATATTGGCCCACTGGAACGGGAGAAGGAGGACACGCATGGCAAACACCGTCCGAGTAACCGATCTAGATTTTGTTTTTATTAGCTATCGAGAGCCCAACGCTGATGAGAACTACGCTGACCTATTGAACATAGTGCCCTGGGCCAAACGAGTGCATGGAGTCAAGGGGTTTGACAACGCACACAAGGCCGCCGCCGAACGAGCAGAAACAGATTTCTTTATCAGCATCGATGGGGACAATAGAATAGATCCCGCTTTCCTATTACAGACGCTGGATTGGAGCAAGACCAATCCTCTTGCTGTGCATCGTTGGAGAGCAAGAAACATTATTAATGGATTGATATATGGCAATGGTGGTATTGTGGGATGGCCTCGCAAGATTTGCTTGGAAATGAAAACTCATGAAAATGCTGTGGAAGAACGAGCCAAGATAGATTTCTGTTGGACGGTGCCACATGAGAATCTGCACAATGTATACTCCACGACACATATCAATCATACTCCTGAACAGGCTTTCATAGCAGGATGGAGAGAAGGTGTTAAAATGAGTCTCGATAATGGACAGAAGGTAGATCCTAGCCTTTTCATGCAGACGATCCCCCAGCCCAATCTTAGAAATCTAGTCACATGGATGAGCGTGGGTGCTGACGTGGAGAATGGTCGATGGGCCATGCTGGGTGCCCGATGTGGCTGTTATATGGCCACGCTGGATACAAACTACGATGTCACACTGGTCAGAGATTTAGAATTCATGAGCGACAAATTTTCTCACATGATGTATGATATAGAATCTGATATGTCGGCCCATGGCAACAGTCTGCGACAGAGATTGGCATTGCCCGTGGCAGATTTTGATGCAGCACAGAGCCAATTTTATAAGTTTTGTCAACAACCTTACAGGAACAAAGGAGTGCAGGATCGTGAGTAGCGTTTATAAAACATCAGCGGATGAGGCAAAGAGAGAATTAGAACAAATAAGCCCCACCATGTGCCTGGCCAAATGGAACCAGGTGTCTCTGCATCTGCCCACAGGACTGACGAACTCTTGCTATCATCCACCATTGCACGAAATAGATGCTGCAGGCCTGGCAGACAATCCAGCAGCACTGCACAACACAGAAGAAAAGATCAAGCAGAGGCAACAGATGCTGGCAGGCGAAAGACCCGCGGGCTGTTCCTATTGCTGGAAGATGGAGGACACGGGCGAGATGAGTGATCGCCACTATCGTTCCGGCGAGCCATGGGCCATGATGGACTTTGAGAAGATCAGAGACAATCCGTTGGACAGGACACATGTGCCTCGCTATGTGGAAGTAAACTTCAACAATGCCTGTAATTTCAAATGCAGCTATTGCTCACCACAATTTTCCACTGCATGGGGCAAGGAGATAGACATATATGGAGCGTATCCCACTGCGCCAGAGCACAACGCACCCGAGCATTTCACGGGCAGGAGGATGCCCATACCCAACAGAGAAAACAATCCCTACGTGGAAGCATTCTGGCGCTGGTGGCCGGAATTGTATAAGAATTTAAAACACTTCCGCATGACCGGTGGCGAGCCCATGATGGATGTCAACACCTATCGAGTGTTTGACTACATCATAGATCATCCCAAGAAAGACCTGCACCTAAATGTTACATCAAACATGTGTCCTCCGGACATCAAATTGAAAAACAAGTATTTTGATCAGGTCAAAAGGATATGCCTGGATGAGAAAGTGGAGCATTTCATGCAGTTCGTGTCTGTGGATGCCCATGGCGCACAGGCAGAGTACATCAGGAACGGACTGAACTACAATCAATTCATGGACAATGTCAATGAGTTCCTGCACAGGATACCCGTGCGCAATTCCATCACTTTTATCATCACCTACAATAATTTAAGTGTGACCTCACTGAACAGATTACTCAAACACATACGCCTGTTGAGATCGGAGCATTCAAAAACCTATCAGCGAGTGTGGTTCGATATTCCCCTGCTGCGCCAGCCCGCATGGCAACAGATAACCCTGCTGCCCGAATCATATCAGCGCATACATGAGGACAACATCAAATACATGATGGATCACCATGAGCAGATTGGTCCCAAACAAGTGACTGGAACTGGATTGGATTTCTCGTTGTTCAAAGACTTTGAGATACAGAAGATGCAGCGCAATCTTGCTTACTGGCGCAAGCACCAGGAAAAAGACAGTGCGCAGAAAAAGAATTTTTACGCATTTTTTGCAGAACACGATCGCAGACGTGGCACAAGTTTTGAGCAAACATTTCCTGAGATGCAGGAATTTTGGCAGGAGTGCAAGAGCTTATGAGGACAATAGGATTTTTTGGAGACAGTTTCTGCGCAGGCAAGGAAAAAGAAAGCTGGTGCACATTGTTGGCAGATAGATTGGGAGCCAAGATAGTACACATGGGCGAGCCCGGCCGCAGCATATGGACTACCTTTTTTAAATTCAATAAATTGAACCAGGAAAATAAGCTGCCTGACACCTGCGTGCTGTGCTATACAGAGCCTTATAGGTTGTATCATCCAGATCTGATACTGTCGGCCAATACCCAGCCCGTTCCCGGAGTGAATCCTAAGATATACGATGCCCTGGAACAGTACTTCATACACCTGCACAGCTACGACAGAGATGAGTTGGCCTACGAATATGCCCTGAAATGGTTTGACCACGACGTATTATCTAAAATAAAAAATAAAACAATTGTACAAACCTGGAGCTTCCGTCCATTTGAACAGGCAAAAAAAGACGCTGGAATCAAATTGAGCAGCGGAATATTCATTGATGAGAGCATGTATGCTCTATCATTGAACCATGAATTAAATTTCTTGCCTGGCAGAGGGGCAACAATGCCGTGGGGCAAAGGTATAATCAATCACATGAGCGCCGAACAAAATAAACTTTGGGCTGACAAAGTCTACGCAGCAATAAAAAACAATGAATAAAGATCTTGAATATCGTAAACAAATATTAGATTCGCTATCTCCCAGCTTCTGTGGAGCCAAGTGGTACAACGCCACCATATGGCTGGGCTCTGGAATGACCACCAGCTGCCATCATCCGCCCGCTCACCAAGTGGATGTGGCAAAATTAAGAGATAATCCCAGATTGTTGCACAACACCCCGCAGAAGAAACAGGACCGCGCCAAGATGATAGCGGGCGAACGCCCCGCTGGTTGCGAATACTGCTGGAAGATTGAGGACATGGGCAGAGATGCCGTGAGTGACAGGGTTTACAAAAGTAAAATCTATCCAGACGCGGATCTAGAAAGAGCATTCAGTACTCCCATCACAGAAGATGTAAATCTAAAAACCCTGGAGATTGCCTTTGATAGAACATGTAATTTTGCCTGTTCCTATTGTAACCCTGCGTTCAGCACCACCTGGGCGAGAGACATAAAACAGCATGGTCCTTATAAGGATTTAATATCAGATGGCAGGAATCATTTCACTCATGCTCATGATGGTGCACAATTGTACAAAGACACAGAAGAAAATCCCTATGTGGAAGCATTCTTTCGATGGTGGGAAACAGATCTACACAAGACACTAGATGAATTGAGGATCACGGGTGGAGAGCCCATGATGTCACCTTCCCTGTGGAGATTGTTGGATTGGTTCGAAACACAGGGAGAACGTATCAACCCCAACATGCGATTGGCCATCAACTCCAACCTAGTGCCCAAGGCAGAATTATTTGAAAAATTTGTAGACAAGTGTAAACGAATAAAAAATTTGCATATCTATACTTCCAATGAATCCACGTATGCCCATTCAGATTACAGCAGAGATGGAATGGATTATGCCAATTGGTATGTGAACTTTGTGAATGTCATAGATCAAATACGACCTGCAGGACTGCACAACATGTGTACAGTCAATGCCCTTTGCCTAGAATCATTGCCTCGATTCCTAGATGTGATCATAAGGAACAAATTGGATGCCAAGAGGGTGTATGGGGTCAATGTCAATTTCACTCTCAACATATTGAGATTCCCCAGCTTCCAATCTCCGCTGGTGTTGCCGGATCACCTGAGGCTGGAATTCCGTGATGACCTATCCCGATGGTTGGATGCAAATATAACGCACTGCGAACAGATGGAAGTGGACCATGTGCAGCGACTGATAGACTATCTGGACGTGGTCAAAACTCCACATTCAGAGGCATTTGATTTACCAAGACTGCGGTCGGACTTTAAAAATTTCTATAAACAATACGATGAGAGAAGAGGCAAGGATTTTGCCAAAACATTTGCAAGGATAGGAGAGTGGTACCGTGGCTTATGAGTATGGGGCCAAAGAGCCCGAAAAATTAAAAATTAAAGACATGACCTCAAAGCAAAAAGAATTGCTGCTAGATAGTGATACTTTTTGCATGATGCCATGGTTACATCTACATGCTTTTCCAGATGGCAGAGCTTATCCATGTTGTTTTGGATTGGATCAATACCCTGTAGGAGATTTAAACAAGAGTTCTATGGCAGAAGTTTTTAATGGCAATGATATGCGAGAGATGCGTCTCAACATGTTGTCAAACACACAGTCACGGCAGTGCGGCAAGTGCTATGACCAAGAGAAGTCGGGATTTTTTAGCCTAAGATTAAGTTCTAACAAACATTTTGGACACAACATAGGCATGATCGACAACACACAAGCAGATGGCACTGCTGATTTCGTAATCAAGTATTGGGATATACGATTCAGCAATCTCTGTAACTTTGCCTGTCGCAGTTGTGGCACATGGTTCTCATCCAATTGGTACGAGGACCATAAAAAATTAACTGGCAAACCACCAGGGCATGCCAAGATAATGAAAGTGGGCAGAACAGCAGATGACATCTGGGAGCAGATGTTGACGCAGTTTGATCATGTGGAGCAGTTCTATTTCGCCGGAGGAGAACCCCTCATAATGGAAGAACACTATAAAATTTTAAAAGAACTCGATCGCAGGAAGCTGTACCACGTGAGATTAATCTATAATACTAACTTTAGCAAATTAACTTTCAAAGACATGGATGTGTTAGAACTATGGAACAAGTTTGATTCAGTCTCTGTGGGCGCTAGCCTTGATGCAATGGGACCAAGAGCAGAATTCATGAGGAAAGGCACTGTATGGACAGAGATAGAATCAAATAGAAAAAGAATGCAAGCTATGTGTCCAAAGGTGGATTTTTATATCAGTGCTACTGTGGGATTGATCAATGCCCTGCATGTGGTGGATTTCCACAGAACGTGGTCGGAACAAGGCTACATAAAACCCCAAGATTTTAATTTTAATCTATTACAATTTCCTTTCTGGCAAAGAATTGATCTATTGCCTGAGTCAATGAAACAAAAGGTAAAAGAAAAATATGAGTCACATATAGCATGGCTTAGACCACAAGATCATCTCACCAGGGCCACGAAAGGATTCCAGTCTGGCTTGGATTACATGATGAGGAGAGACAAGTTTGAACAAATAGAAGAGTTCAAATCGGGAATGAAGAAATTAGACGACATCAGGAATGAGAATATATTGGAAACTTTTCCGGAACTGGCCGAATTATATGAAAAGGATTAAGCCCGCTGAAGGGAACCAAACGTTTTGCATGGCGCCTTGGACCCACACCTACCTGTCGCCACAGACAGAACGCAGGATGTGCTGCGCTTCCAGAGAACCAGCACAGAGCTTCCGCCAATACATTGACAGGGAAGGGGATCTAAAAGAATACAATCCAGAGACATTGGATCAGCATTGGAACAATGAACATATGCGCGGCGTGAGGAGGAGGATGATGGCGGGAGAGACGCTGCCCGAGTGCCAGGTGTGCAATGACAAACTGCTCAACACAGATGTGTACAGGGACTATTTCAACAAGTTATTCGGCCACAAGATAGATGATGCTTTTGATAAGACCGACGACACAGGCCACACAGAGATGAGGACAGTGAGCTTTGACTACCGTTTCAATAATCTTTGCAATTTTAAATGCCGTCAGTGCGGCGACATGTTGAGCTCCAGCTGGGAATCAGAACAGAGGAACAATGACATGTGGTCCCCAGAGCGGCAGCCATGGATGGCATCGCCCTTGAGGCAGCAGATATCATATTTCCAGGACAGCACGGTGGTGATGGAATTCATGAGCGCCATAGAAGACAAACGCATGGAGGAGATATATTGGGTTGGTGGGGAGCCACTGATGTGGGACATACACTGGGACTCGATGGCAAGGATCATCGAGCTTGGTTTCAGCTACAGGGTATATGCGAGATACAACACGAATCTAAGCCGCGTGGAGTTCAAGGGCAAGAAATTGTTTGACCTGTTGAAAAAATTCAGAGACTGGCAGGTGTGCGCATCACTGGACGGCACCGGAGAGATCGGAGAGTACATCAGGACAGGACTGAACTACAAAAAGTTCTTGGAGAACTTCAAGGAAGGGTTGGCCATAGCCCGCAACAAAAGACAGATGCAACTGGACTTCACCATCACCATGCCAGGCTTGCAAGAAATACGAAACATGTTTGACCTATCACAGCAGCTCAACGCCAAGTTACTGACCAAGGTCACATTCGCTTTTGACCCACAACAGATAATGAGCCCAATGTGCCTGCCAAAATCATTGCTGAATGAGCTCATAGATGAAAATTTAGAATACATCAGGCCCAGGGCCACTCATCTGCAACAGAGCCTCATAGATGTGTTGGAGAACATGAAAACCCGGGACACATTTTGGGAGGAATATCCCAAGGCCGAGATAGGCATACGCAGCGGCAAGAAAAGATGTGAGCAGATAGATTCCATAAGGAACACGGACATCAAAAAAATACTAAAGGATGAGAGGATATTGGCATGGTGGAACGCTATATAAAATCCAACATGTGCGTGCTGCCATGGACGCACCTTGAAGTGGACGTGAACGGATCCGCATCACCCTGCTGCCTGTACAAGGGAGAGATTGGCCAGTACAAGGTCTACAAGGACTCTCTGGACACTATACAGAATTCTGAATATATGAACAATCTGCGGGATCAATTCCGGAAGGGCGAACGTCCAGAGGGCTGCAGCAATTGCTGGCAGGAAGAGGATGCCGGCAAGACCAGCAAGAGGATGAATTCCATATACAAGATGAAGCAGAGCCTGCGAGATTGGACGCCTGACCACAGGCCATCATTGAGATTCATTGATTTCAAACTGGGCAACGTGTGCAATCTAAAATGTCGCATATGCGGCAGCTGGAGCAGCAGCAAATGGGCTCAGGAAGAGATTGCATATGGCCCAAATCCTCTGGCCAAGAAGCAACTGGACGAGGGTCAATGGCCCAAGAAAAATCCTGCTTTCTTCGAAGACATCAAGCCGGTGCTGAAGGACGTGGAATATTTTGAGTTCACGGGAGGAGAGCCGTTCATGATAGAAAATCATTTCCGCATACTGGAGCACTGCGTGGAGCAGGGGTATGCCAAAAATCAGGACATACACTACAACACCAACGGCACTCAGTTGCCTGACTTCAGGATGTTCTGGCTGTGGAGCCAGTTCAAGCACGTGGAGATAGCATTCAGCATCGACGACACCGGAGAGGCATTTGAATACCAGCGCCACCCCGCCAACTGGGAGCAAGTAAAGGAAAATTTGAAACAGTTCAACCTGCGGTCGACATTGACCGGCAACACCGATTTCCAGATATGCTCAACCATTAATGTGTTCAACATATTGAACCTGGACACACTGTTGAAGTGGGTGAAAGGATACAATCCAAAATTCCTATACATCAACACATTGTTTGATCCCGACTGTTTCAATGTGCAGACCTTGCCCAATGAGTTGAAGAAAATGGCCTCGGACAAATACAAAAATATCAAGGAATTGGAGTCCATCATCAGCTACATGAACAGCAGAGACAGGTACACGGAGGAGATACAGGAGCAGAGGAGGAAAAGGATACTGCGTGCGGATGAATACAGGCAGGAAAATTTCGCCAAGATATTTCCCGAATTAAATAATTTTTTGAAGATATATGAATAGACTGTTATTATCTGGGGGCTGCAGCTTCACTTACGGGCACGAATTGTCTGATGACAAGGACGGCAAGGTCCCCTCCAAGAAGTCATGGTCGGCACTGCTGGCCACCAGCGCCAATGCGGACTACGCCACTGTGTCATATCCAGGCACAGGAAACGCGGGCATAGCGCGGCGTGTGTTCGAGTACGTGTCGCAGAACCAATCACGTGACATGTTCGTGGCCATCATGTGGAGCTTCTGTTCTCGCTACGACTGGGCCATGCCCAGGAACGCAGTGCTGGAAAAGACCAGATGGGCCACCATAACTCCCTGGGACACCTCGGACACACAGGCGGAGGTACACAAGAAATTGGCCACCAGCGAGCCACAGCTGGAAGTTTGGAAAAAACGCAGGGAGGACATGCGCAGCACGGGAGTGGGGCCATTCGCTGACGCATTGTATAGGCACGCGGCCAACCAGTATCATGAGACCTATCTCAGCTGGAAGAGCATTGTTTGGCTGCAGAACATATTGGAAAAGAAGAACATAGGTTATTTTTTCACGCTGGCGGACAACACATTGTTCTGGGATGAACTCAAACCACTCAGCCAAGTTGACCCTTTGATGAATGCGTTGTATAATGAGCTTGACCTAGGCAAATGGCATTTTTTTGGAGAAAGGAACATGGGGTTCAATCAATGGACATTGCTGAACGACTATCCGCGAGGCACCACGCATCCTTTGGACCAGGCACACGTGGATGCCGCTGGATTGATGTCCGGTAAATTTCTAGATCTGTACAACACAAAAAGGAGCAAAACATGATAGGATGGATCAAGGGCCTAATAAACAAAGTGCGACTGGAGTTGCAATATCGCAAGAGATTGAAAGAGCTGAAAAAGAAAGATCCTTTCATCTACAAATAAAATGAGAACTTTAGGAATCAACTGCCTCAATCATGACGCCGCCATGGCAGTGGTTGAAGATGGAGAGATCCTATGGGCGGCACACGCAGAGAGATACAGCAAGGACAAGAACGATCCGTATCTCAATTGGCAAATAGTCAACGAGGCTCGCGAATACGGACCATGGGACCGAGTGGTCTATTATGAGCGACCATTGTTAAAAAAGACTCGACAGGCCTATGCTGGGCAATGGGCGGAAGTTTTCTCCAGAACTAACATGCCACAAAATTATCTAAATGCATTTGGAATAAAGATAGATCAGTATGTGGGTCACCATGAATCTCACGCCGCTGCGGGGTTTTTCACATCGCCATTCTATGATGCCATGGTGTTGACAGTGGATGCCATAGGAGAATGGGATACCACCTCAATATGGCAAGCCCAGGGCAAGCGATTAGAACTATGCTACAGGATCAAATATCCTCATTCATTGGGTGTGCTGTATTCAGCGTTCACACAGCGAGTTGGACTAAAACCCGCCGAAGAAGAGTACATCCTAATGGGCATGGCAGCATACGGAGAACCCAGACATGTGGCAGAGGTTTACAAGGATCTCGTGGACAGGGATGGAGATTTCACATTGAAGAAAAATCTACACAGAGGATTGCACAACTGGCTACCCGAAGCTGATCCCATGGATCTGGCAGCCAGCATACAAAAAGTTACGGAACAAGAATTAGAAAAACTGTGGCGCAAGGCTCGACAGTACATACCAAATGGTCAGATAGCGGTCAGTCCATACGGCAACAAGAGAAACCTGGTGTATGGAGGTGGGGTGGCCCTAAATTGTGTGGCCAACAGTCGATTGGCCGATCTTGGATTGTTTGACAACATATGGATCATGCCCAATCCAGGAGATGCTGGCAGTTCCATAGGGTGTATCGCGGCAGCTGAACGAAGACACATCAATTGGCGTCATCCTTTCCTGGGACATAACATAGCAGGAGAATACCCTGTGGATGCCATCATGAAAGAATTGGAAAACAATCGCATGGTGGGCGTGGCCAATGGCAGGGCAGAGTTTGGACCCAGGGCTCTTGGTAATAGATCATTGCTGGCAGATCCAAGAGGCGATGATATCAAAGATTTGGTAAATCGCATCAAGAAGAGACAGCAATTTCGACCATTTGCACCCGCCATACTAGAGGAGGATCTACACGAGTATTTTGAGGTACCTAAGTGCGTTGTAAACACCCCTTATATGCAATTTATAGCCCGTTGTAAGCATGGTAAAGACTTTCCTGCCATTGTGCATCATGACGGCACCAGCCGTGTGCAAACAGTGAATAAAACACAGAATCCAGGTTTTTACCAACTGTTAAAAACATGGAAGCAAAAGACCGGCTGTCCCATGCTGTTGAACACATCTCTCAATATCAAGGGCGAGCCCATGGTAAATGACATCAAGGATGCGGAACGCTTTGAAACCAAGTATAATGTAAGGGTACTATGAAAATTTTAATCACCGGAGGAGAAGGATTCATTGGCAGTTGGATTGTGGAGAAATTATGTCGCATGGGCCATAAAATTACCACAATAGATTCTGGAGAAACCTATGATGTGATTGATAGGGATTCTTTAGATAGTCTTTGTCAATGGCGTCAGAGGAACTGGAATCAGGTAACAAAGAAATCAGGAGATGTGACCGTGCCTCTGGATCGCGTGTGGTTGAGAAAACAAGACATAGTGATACACCTGGCAAGTTATCCCAGGGCCAAGATAGTCAATGAGCAGCCAGAGCTGGGAGTGGAGAACATAGTGGTGGGCACCACGGGCATGTTGCAGGACTGCGTGGAACACGGAGTCAAGCGCTTTGTTTATGTGTCCTCCAGCATGGTATACGGGGACTTCAAGGATGGAGCGGATGAGAACAGCGTGCCTGCTCCGGTCAACATCTATGGAGAGGCCAAATTGTCAGGAGAGAGACTAACACAGCAATTCAACAGGGCATTTGGTCTCGAGTACGTGATAGCCAGGCCCAGTGGGGTGTATGGAGCAGGCGATATACCAGATCGAGTTTTAAGCAAATTTTTTAAAGCCGCAATGTTAAACGAGAATATCTATGTCCATGACAATGAAAATAAGATCGATTTCACCTATGTAGAGGATGCAGCCGATGGCATCATCAGTTGTGCTTTGGCGGAAAAAGCTGCCAATCAAACATTCAATATCACAGCAGGCAATGCAAGCAGTTTAGGAGAAGCGGCAGAGAAAATTATCAAGCTGACCGGAAGCAAAAGCAAAATTATAGACACGGGCAAAAATTCATTGTATCCTTCCAGAGGTACGCTGGATGTGACAAAGGCTAAAAGTTTTTTAGGATATATGCCTAAGTATGATTTTAATAAAGGCATCGAGAAATATTATGAGTGGTTACAAAATAAAATTTAACGGATTAGATAGAATCTATTCTTGTTACAAGGGAGAACTAGATCAAGCTGCCCGAGACGTTTGGCGAACAGGCAACGTGCTAATGGGTAGAAAAAAAGTAGATTCAGAATTAGGAATGTTTGAAGATTTGGTAGCAAATTATGTGGGACGGGAGCATGCGATAGGAGTGCAGAGCTGCACGGATGCACTGTATTTTGCACTACGATCGCATGGAATAGGACCAGGTAAAACAGTGATATGTCCAGCACTATCCTTCCTCAGCACCGCCACAGCAATAAAACGTACCGGTGCGCATATGAAATTCGTAGACGTGGGAGTAGATGCTCAGATTAGTGATATCAAAGGTATCAAAGCCGATGCTTTAGTATATGTAAATCTTTATGGCAATCTAGCTGACTATGATAGGTTGAAACAGTATTGTCGTAAAAATAAAATATTGTTAGTGGAAGACGCTGCTCAATCGTTGGGAGCCGTTTATAAAAAGTCACATTCTGGCAGTCTGGGAGATATCAGTGTGTTAAGTTTCTCTCCTACAAAAAATTTGCCTGCTCTTGGCAGTGGTGGTATGATATTAACCGATGACAAAGAAATAGAGGAAAAATGTCTAGCTCTAAGATACCATGGAGTGAATGGTGCTGACATAGATTATGGATATAATTCTGTAATATCAGAAAGTCAAGCTGCGCAATTGAATGTGTTGATGATGGATTTTAATACTCTGCAAGACAGGAGGCAACAAGTCAGAGAACAATACAGTCAACATTTAAAAAGATTGTTGAATGTTAAAATTATTGACACACAATCAAACACAACTGGGTCCAATCACAAATTTGTGATATTATGTAAAGATAGAGATAATTTAAAAGAATTTCTTAATAAGAAAGGCATAGAAACACAAATACATTACAACACGATATTGCCACACACAAAATATTTTAATAATAAAGAGTCTTTCCCTAATGCTGAAAAAATTTCAAAAGAATGTTTGAGTCTTCCAATCTATCCACATCTAAGGAAGAATGAAATCAAATATGTTTGTGATATGATAGGAGAATTTTGTGGCTTTTGATTGTATCTGTATAGATTTTAAAAATAGTAAAAGTGAACAAAATATAAAGAATATTAAAAAAGTATTTCCTTACGTGAGAGTCATGCCATTCCTGCAGAGCTACCACGAAATAATACGATCCCAGATCTCATCATGCAGCACACGATATCTTTGGTTGCTTTCCAGTTTAATTGATTATCGAAATTTTGATTTTATGTTTATTCCCGAACAATTCCAAACAGAACAAATTCATGTTTGGTCCATAGAAGGACAGAAAGAAGGTGATACATTCTTAATACCAAAGAAGTATACAGAACAACAAATAGACCATCTACGAGACTACAAAGATATCAACTACCATACTGTAAAAAATATATCCTATGATTATAACATTGCAGAATCCCCCTACGATCTAAGCAATAACATCGATTGTCTGACAAGGACGCCGGGACCTCCCTGCAGATACGTTAAACATTTTGAAAAGGAAAACGATAAAAAAATATATCCCTCTTATTGGGAAGATCTAAAAATTTACATCGATGGCACCACATTCTATGTACCAAATGCAGCCGTGGATAAGATACACACGCAGATATATGACTATCACTTATTGTATCGATTGCAGAACAACATGGAAAAAGATTGTTTTGATATAGCCTTCATATCCAACGGAGAACCATTCGAAGAGGGAAACTATGAATTGTTAAAAACACATTTACAAAAAAACAACTTAAAAAATAAACTGTATTGGGTGCGAGGAGTGGATGGAAGAACAGCAGCATATAAACAAGCGGCCGAACAATCCAGCCAAGAATATTTTTATGCTGTGTTTGCAAAAAGCCAGGTGGACGAGAATTTTATGTTTGATTACACTGTGGATAGAGCAAAAAATAAAAGACATTATATATTTCATGCAAGATTATCCGAACTTGGATTGGAATATGGTACATTTAATATCAATCTTTTTTCCAGATCTTTATGCCTCGACACTCCAGATACCCCAGGTCTGGATTTCACTCTTTATAGCAAACATGAAGTCGTACCTATAGTGGCAAACACAGCATTATTGTGCCCAGACAACTACACAGCATGGAAAAATGCCTTTAGAGAAGTCAGCAAATTAATATTATGGAATAAACAACGTCCCACAGTGGAAACGGGATATAGGATTGAAAAATGGTTGTCTACAGGCAACACATGGCTTAAACGAGGAGCACATGATGCTAAAAAATTTGTGGAAGATTGTAATTTCGATGTTGCCAAGATAGAAGAGACTTATTCTTGGAAGTTCACCAAGGACACATTCTTCAAATTATATCCCGCAGAGGCCAGTTATTAAAAATTTAGATTGTCCCTATAAAATTTTTGCTTGGAGAACCAGTTGACATATTCTGGTATGCCCTGCTCAATGTCGATCATGGGTTGGAATTTCAAAAGCGCTATGGCTTTGTTGCTGTTCAATGTGTCTCTGTTGGGATAAAATTCGTCATGTGGTTTGGTGATGATCCTGACCCCGGGAATAAGAGATTGCACTATTTCCGCGGCATCGATTATCCTTCGTCCCCTGCCCCTGGTGCAATTGAAAACTTCATCCACGACATCAGACAACGCGGCCCTGACAAAATATTCCGCCACGTCCTCCACGTGTGAGAAATCCAATTTGTTGTCAGGACCCTGCACCGTCATTTCCTTTTTGGTGAAAGCACTTTTTACCAATTGGCTTATTACTCGCACTATTATGTCTGGAGTGCCGTACAGAGCTGATGGTCGCATTATCACGTAATTCAATCCATGTGCCCTCCTCCAAATTTTGCACATCAGCTCACCCTGATACTTGTACGAGCCATACAATGTGTTGGGGTTTGGCGTCACTTTCTCATCTGGTATCTGTTCCTTGAAATCACCATACACCATGCTGCTGCTGGCGAAAACAATTTTCCTCACCTTGTGTTTGACGCATAGGTCCAGCACATTCGCCGTGGCATTGATCATGTTGCCTGTGGCATCGTCTATGTTGTTCTGAACCATCTTGGCGTTGGGGTAAGTGCCCAAATGAATAACCGATTCTGGTTGGAATTCAGCAAATGTGGTGGCCATGAATGCCTTGTCCTCGATCCTGCCCATGAATGTGCGATCGTTATTGGCAATGACTTTCCTCTGCTCCAGCAATGGAAAATACTCCCAGTCTGGGAAGGCGTTGTATTGATGGTAGCAGTCCACCACACCCACGGTGTGTCCCTCTTTCTTCAGTCGCTGGCTGACGCGGCTACCAATCAGACCATGTCCACCCAGTATCAATATGTTCATGTGATTTTCTGATATTGCACCGAGAATGTTTCTGCAATCCTGCCCTCGCCGAGGAAAGAACCTCTGTGTCGATTGTAATTGATGATCTGTTCTATTGCTACTTGCGTGAAATATGATTTGTAGCACTCCAACGCCCTGATCTTGTGTTGCACATGATCTGTTATGTCAACATAGAGATTTGCGTTGAAATTTTCATAACGCAGGTTGTACGGGGCCTGGTCCATGCACCAAAATTCCTGGTATGACTTCCTGGACATGCTGAGACCCAACTCATAGCATACCCTATGCTCCTGATGTGTGTCCTCTCGCCAATGCGTGATCAACACGTCATAATCCTTGGCCACCATCTCCACTTCCGTGATGAGATTGTTGGACAGCACCAAGTTTGGCCTGCCGTCTTCGTGCAGAGGGGTTTGGTAACACTCAACGGTGTGCTTCAATACGCCCTGGCTCCTGTATAACTCTGACCTCACTATGGTCTCGTCCCTCTTGCTGTTGATCTCCTTGGATGGTCGGACCATTATGAGATTGGTCACCGCTCCACCCCCCGCTAATATTTTGGATATCAATCCGCCGCAGGCGGCTTCTGCGTCATCTGGATGAGCCGTCAGTATTAAGAATTTTCTTTGGCAGAACGCATTCATTTAAAAGTTTTGTCCAACAGCTTGTTGGTCTTTGACTCCATCTCTCTTTTCAGCTTGGGTATGTCAAATTTTAGGTCCACGTGTTTGACGTTGGCGTAGTTGTTGCTGACATATCTCTTCAGCGTGTTGGCCACTTCCATCTGGGATTTCTTGTTCTGCAGTTCCTTCTCCACGTCATAGTGTATGGTCACGTTGTTCTTCAAGGTGATGTCGCAGTACTTGACGTAGCCTATGGGCATGTTGCTGTACTTGATGCCCTCTAGAACCTCGGGCCATTCCTTGACGAACTCCGAAGTCAGTTGCACCCAGGTCTGCTTAGTTCTTGGCAGCTTCCTTGGCATTGGATTTTTTGTTGGATTTCTCTTTCTTGGACAGCACTATGTTCTCTTTGACCGCTAGCTCATTGATGGAAACTTTCATGTCATCCGCTATCATCTGATTGAGTTTGTCCAATGATATCTTGCCCGCATCACCGGCACCATAGGTCACTATGATGTCCTTGGTCTGGAACTTCTTGAGATAGTTGTCCACGTGCAACGATGCCAGCATGTTGACTCCATCCTGGAAATTGAGCCTGGCAATGTGGGTGCCCAGTTCAAAACTTGACTGGCCGTCCTTGCTCTCCACAGCTCGCATCAGGGCGTCTCGACTGTTGTCGGGCAGGAATTTAGGCCCCACCACCAAACAGAAATTTGGTTCGTTTGGTATTGTGCGGAACACGATCACCACCGGCGTATTGTCTTCTTTCAGCACGCCGATGTGTTTGAAAACACGTGCAGCTTCTGTGGTGCCGCCCGTGCCGGCAGCATCCATCACTAGCTTGTCATATAGGTTTAACATTGTCTACTTTCCTGGCGCTGTTGGCGCTGGTGCAGTTGCAGTTTTGTTGTCTTCAGGTTTGGTCTCTGGAGCCACTCTGGCCAGGAACATCTGAAGTTTGTTGTACACCAATCCTATGGTAGCCATCTCGTTGGCCCTGAAGGCTCCTCTAGTGGAAGCCACGTCAAGTATGGTGCCTATATTTTTTAGATCAGCTATGGTTAGATCTGGTGCTGCTGGCGCCTGTCCCTGTGGGGGAGGCGTAGTTGGTTGAGCGTTGGCAGCTGGCATGGCCGGCGCTACTGACTCAGTCTCTTTTTTTGTTTTTTTTGTTGCCATTTTTTTTCTCCTAATTGCAATTAGAATAATATTGTAACAAAATTAGTTAGTGTGGTCAACGCCTAAATTCACGCATTCTGGGCCATGCCGCTGAGTATGAACATGGTGAGGTCGCTGGGCTCTTCGAAGCCGATCTTGGTCACTGATGTGACTTGGTCATTTTGGTATTGCACATCATTTACCAAGGCGAACCTGCCAGCGCAGTGTGCGTGTATCCAGCGGGTGGTCTTGTGTTGCTGGTATTCTATTTGATTTGGTAATGCAATGACCTTGAAATGCGGGGGGATTCGATCCAGTTTCCTCGGATGGAAATTTTTTGGATTAATCCTCATAGTTCACCGTCATGCCAAATGGGGCCTGTATGTTCCTCTCGTAGCTGTTGTTGATAAGGAATATGGTGTCGCAGTAGTCCTTGTCACCCCAGCTGTCAAAGGGCCATCCGTCCGTGAACATGATGAATTTCTTGGGCTCTATGCCCTCTTCCTTCATGAACTCCCAGTTGCAGTCAAAATCTGTGCCACCACCGGAGCCGATCACGTATTCCGTTAGTTCGTCCATGTTGTCTGGCGTGAATATCTTGGGGTTGAAAACCTTGGTGTCGAAGGACCAAAGATGTATTTTGAAATCCTTGTACTGTTCCATTATGCCCCTGATCTCTCCCAGGAAATCCCTGCACTGCTGTTCACTTATGGATCCAGATGCGTCAATGGCCAGGCATATGTCAATGCTGTCCACGTTGACCATGCCGGGCAGGATGGCGTCCATGTGCCAGCTCCTCCTGCTGGGCTTCATGAACGTGTAGTCGCTCTTCATGGTGCTCAATATCTGTTGCTGTATGATCTCTCTCCAGTTCAATTTTGGTTCCGTGAGCACGCTTATCATCCTCTGTATGCTGCCAGGGAGATTGCCCGCACCTGTGCTCTGTGCCGCTGACATCATGGCTTCTTTTATCTCATCCTTGATCTTTTTAAGTTCTTCTTTTGTGTACACGGGTTTTCCGCCGGATCCTTGTCCCTGCTGATCCTTGTCCTTGCCTTCACCCTCGCCTTGTCTCTGGCCCTTGCCCCATTCTATGTGCTCGTCTAGGAGCTGTCCCAATTTCTTTAGGTCCACCTTGTTCTTCTTGACCTGTTTCATCAGCTCATCGTAGATCTTTTCCGAAGCCCAGTCCTTGTACTTGTCGTCCTGGAAGCCCTTGTTCTCGCCCTTCTTGCCCTTGGGCATCTCGCCGATCCTGTAGTCCACCAATATCTGGTTTACCGCGTAGTCGCAAGCCACGTTCCATATCTCAGGATCTCTGCCCTCGCTCCTCAACAGCATGTGCTCGAACACATTGTGCAGTACCTCGTGTCCGAACAGGAACTCGGTCTCTCTCGGTGTTAGGCTGTCGATGAATTTGATGTTGTAGAAGAAGTGTCTGCCATCAGTGGCAGCGGTTGGACACCAGTCGTCCGCGTTGACGATTTTGAGCCTCGTGGCCAAGTTGCCAAAGAAAGGATGCTTCAACAACAGCGCGATCCTCGCCGTGACCAGTTTGTCTAGAATTTTTTGATCTGTCGCAGCCATTATTTAGACTCCATGGCAGTTATGACATACTTGCCAAACTTCTTATGGAACCTATCGAATGATTTTAACTTGCTTGGATCAAATGGCAATTTGTAGTTTGTGAGAGCGATCTTGGCACCCATCACAACCAGCTCGGTCTCGAAGTTGTCCATCATGTAGTTGAAGAACCTGTCCGCCATGTCGTTCCAATTTTTCTGCTTGTCTATGTGCGCCTGTTGCAGTTCATAGCACAGGCTGACGGTGAGAGAATACATCGCAGATATCTCCTTGGTCTTTAGATCCTTGACCTTGCCGCTCAGTATGTCGGATGGGTTAGGTAGCTGGCCGCTAATTTTACGATGGTTCATAAACTTAACGGCCAGGCCCTCTCCTACTGCGCCTGCCACGAGGTCTGTGAGCGTACTTTCAGGCAGGCTGTCCGATAGAAGTTGGCTGACGAAACTCCACGATCTTGGAGTTGCGAAAGAACGTGATGATCCCTTGGGATCAAAATCATATAAATCTTGTTTGGCGAATGTGACATAGCCCACCACGTCTGGGTGTATGTAGTGCAGGGTCGCCCACTGCATCCAATCTTCGTAGTCCACTCTCAGTTCGATGTGTACGAACCTGTTGGCCAACGGCGCCGGCATCCTGTAGGTCACGCCCTTGTCCGCGTCCCTGTTGCCCGCAGCCACTATGGCCACGCCCTTGGGAAGATGGTATTGTCCAACCCTCCTGTTCAATATCAATTGGTATGCCGCGGCCTGCACAGCAGGAGCAGCCGAATTAAGCTCGTCCAGGAATATGATATCAGTGGATTCCGGATCGGTGGGCAGTTCCGCTGGTGGAGCCCAGACCATGTTGTTTTCTTTGCTGTTGTAATAAGGAATACCTTTGATATCTGTGGGTTCCCACAATGGCAACCTGATATCAATCACTGATCTATCTTGTTCTTCTGCGACCTGTTTGACGATATCAGATTTACCAATACCAGGTGCACCCCACATCATTAGTGGTCTTTGTAATTGCAGGCAATGCGATAGTGCTGCCTTTGCTTCATTTGGAGTTACGGTTCTGTTCTGAGAGCCAACCGCTGTGCCCTTTTCTTTTTTGCTCACCATTTTAAGACCTCTCTTAAAGTTTGTTATAGTATCATTATAACATAAAACCGTATAAGGTCAACTGGGTATAACTCACTGATTTTACTGACTTTTTTGCTCGTCTATTTTGCTCATTGCACGAGCCAACCCATATTTGGTCACATCTCCCGCGAACATCATTAATTGCAGGGCCATTCTTTCCATTGTGACCACAATCTGTTTTTTATCCACATAATATGGACAATCCACGTACTCATCCAACCATAGGAAAGTTTGCGGCGTGAAGATGATCTTGTCTGGAAATTTGATGCTGTAGGTCTTGATTTCTAACTTTTTTAAAATTTCTAATCCTGATTTGGTCATCCTCAGTGATCGGGCCTGATAGCTCTCTCTCACATTCTGCCACCAGGTATAATAATAGGTCTTGAGAGTTTCCTCATGATCGGGCTGATTCAGCAATTGCATGAAGGTGCGAGTATAGGCGGTCTTGACGTCCATACTGTTAATTATCTCTTGAATTTTTCGCCGGTCTTTAATAGGTACACGCCAAACTTGTCAGTCTTGTGCATGGTGTTGAGCTTCTTGGCCAGGTTCTCCGCGTGTCCTGGATTGGAGAAGGATACCTTCTTGTACTTGGGGCCTGGATAGTTGCTGACCAAACTGGAGCTTTTGAGATTGATGGGTTTACCATCGTAAAACACTGCCCAAATGCCTTCAGCCGCAAGCACTTCCTCTTGCTTGTAAGTGTCTTTATTGCTGATTGTTAACAGCACGGTTGGCTTGGGTCTGGACATAATTTATCATAGTATTTACCAATTTTTACCAGATAGATTATTTGCTGAACTTGCCGCCGTCCATTTCGATGTTGATTGTTTGGGCTTGTTGTGCTGTTTTGAGGGCTTCAATTATGTCTTCCTGCACAGACACCAATCTTGTCATGGTTTGACTCAAACTGGCGGCCAAACGGTCCGCATCCTGCATGGTCAGGGTGATATTCTTATCCTGCTTGCTCTTGGCAGTCCTGACCCTGGCTATGAAGTCTTCAATGGGTTGTGTCTGTATTTTGTTCTTTGATTGCATTGTTCAATATCTGTTGCATTTCTATCTTGCTTTTGATAGGCCCTTTGTAGGCATATCGCTGTAGTGTAATTACCTTGGGGCAGTAGGCCTTCCTCCATCCTTTGGGGAAGTCTATGATGTAGTAGCCAGCGCAGAACAGGCTCCTGCTCTTGGGGGTCTTGGTGTAGATGGGCAGTTGCTTCTGCACATCAAACATGCTGTTGTAGGGCTGTTGGGAACAGGGATAGCCATGCACATGCCACTCGCTCTCGTCGGTCTTGGGCTCGTTGGGCGGAACTGTGATGTCCATGGCGAAGATGCCCGATCCAAATCGCGAATAGAGACTCTCCTGCGTGGGATATTCTTGCCTCTGGTCTTTCTTGCCCAGGAAGATCCAACCATTGTCATCTTTCTTCTGCAGTGTGCCCAGCTTCTGTCCATTCTCCTCAATGATCCAGAACTTGTCCTTCACCAATATCTTAGCTTTAACTGTCATGCCAACCTCGCATTGAATGGTTCCACGTATAACTGTGCCTGTTCAGTTATCTTTTGCAGGTCATATTTGGCGCAGAACTTCATGAACCTGATGCCCACCTGTGATATCTGTTTGTTTTCTGCCTTGGCCTGTGCTATGGTTTGATCCAATTCCTGCACGATGGCCTCTGGCTGTGCGTGCAGGTCAACCAATAACCTATTACGCTCATAATCATCTATCACCCTGTGCTCAATGCCGTCGGGATCAACCCATTTGCTCAGCATGAGATTGTTCCAGGCATAGCCCTTGTTGAGCCTGTCCTCAAATGCCTCTATCAATCCCACTTTGCTCTTGGTGCCTTTCTTGCGCACTCCCGGGAAGGCTGAAAATATGTTGTCCGAAGGATCTCCCCTCATGGCCTTCTCAAACAGCATCCATTCGCGGTCCTCTACTTTCCTGTGCTCCTTGGTCTTGTTGTCTATCACCGGGTTACCCTTCTTGTCAAAATATCCCTCCATCTTCATGGTTTCCTCTGTGATGCCATTGTATTGTCTCACATTTGGCGCTACCAATTGATTTAGATCCTTGTCTGTGCTTATTATAACATGTTGCTGTTGGGGATGGAGATCGATCCAGCGAGCTATGAGATCATCTGCCTCACATCTGCCATTTTGCAGCACCGTGACGTTGGTCTTGGTCCTGATAAAATCCACGAAATCATCATAACACTCCCAGAACAGCTTGTTCTCTTCCTGCTCTGTGGCTGTCATGGCATCTGCTAATTCTTTTCGATTTCTTTTGTAGGGAGCATAATGGTCTTTCCTCCAACTACGACCTTCTAGGCAGAACACCACGTGCGAGCCATCAAAATCATTCCAGGCTTTCTTGATAGAGTTTAGCGTGATGTGTATGGCCATGCCGATCTTCTCAGAGGCATCACCACGTATGACGTGCCTCGCCCTGAAAAAAGTATTTGCAGTGTCCACTAGTATGTGGGTCATGCCCTATGATACCTCAGTCTTGCCGTCGTTTCTTCGATTGATTTGCACATAACCTGCGCCAGTTATGTCTATGCCTTGCTCGTTGCCGATGGTCCTGCAAAGGCTCTGGAACCATCTGTCCACTATCTCTTCTTCTGATTCTCCCTTGTAGCCATTTTGCTTCAGCATGTTGACGAATTCATCATTCCAGTCCAGTTCAAAAAATCCATTCCTCGGGTTTTCTGGATTCACATTCACTTGCAATACCTTGACCATGGGCTCTTCGCTCTTGGTAGTTTTCTTAATGGTTGTGTCTTTTGTTTTCTTCACTTTCATACCTCTATTTTACAACACTTCTTGGAATAAATCAATTGTTTTCCAACATGTCATTACCATATTATGTGCCCCACGCATTTTTAAACAGAGGCACCTGTAATCTATCACTGTATCTATATCCCATCTTCATTGCCAGTTCTGCCACTGTTTTATTGTTCATGTGGTAGACGCTTTCCACTCCACCCACAGGCATCAGATATACTGATCCCGAGAATCCTGCTTTACGATAATCTTTCACTGCTTCCATGGCCTCCTGCACATCTGTTTGATCTGCCACCACAAATTTCAAATACACATGACCCACTTCACCATATTCTGTCACCACTTCAGGCAGTATGGCTTCTTCACGTTTTTCTCCGCTCACGCTTAATTTTGCGCTGACCGAAAATGTAATGCTGTCTTTGTTTCTGTTGTTGCGTTGTGTCCATTCTTGCAAATATTTTTTAAAATCAACATGTAATTTTTGAGTGCCATTGGTCTCAAATGTTATTTCTTTGAGTTCTTGCATCTTCGCGTGTTCCAACAAATCAGGATATGCTCTCTGCCAACCCAGCAATGGTTCTCCGCCTGTGAATATGAAATGTTCATCCACCCATCGTCTGTGAGGCAATATCTCCATAGTTCTTTCCACAATGGCATCTGATGTCAGCATGGGAGATAGATCTTTGAATCGTGGATCCCATGATGCATATGAATCACAGCCTGTGTTCACCAGAGGCAGCTCTTTGTAATCTTTGAAAGGATGCAGTTTGTGTTGTTCAAACACTCGGTCATTCTCGTCACTGCGCATGCCTTTGGTTAGGCCAAAACCCGCACAGGTGAAGTTGCAGCCAAATGTGCGCATGAACACGGAAGGCACTCCCATGTAGCGACCCTCGCCCTGTATGCTGTAGAATAGTTCTGCTATCTTAATCTTGCTCATGAAAGTGATCCACTGCCTTTAATATTTCTTTTATTTCCTCGCTTGGCTCATTGCCAGTCTTGCCAAGGAAAGCGTCAGGGAAGTCTCTGTACAATGCATGTTGTATTGTGTTCTTGTCAACCAGGGAGTTCATGGCCACATGGTGTCCTTCCAATTCTCCGGTCCTGCGTCCCACGAGGCTCATGGCGTCATCCAGCTGCTGCATGTTCTTGGTCTCCATCATGATGTGGAAGTCCGGAAGTTCCATGCTCCTGAATCCCAACTTCATCCTCATGACCCTGAATGACTCCAGCTTGCCGTCTCTGACCAGTTCTCCCAGGAAGATCCTGATCTTCTCTGCGAAGTCCTTGCCGTCGACCCCTTCCTTTGGGTCGCACCATATGTGATAGATGTCGGCCATTATTTTTTATCTTTCTTATCCAGTCTCACAACGTTGCCGCTCCTGAAGTGACCCACGTTCTCTCTCTGTATGTCATCGTGGTTGAATTCAGCCCAATAAAGTTCGAAAGCCATGCCATCTTCCAAACCTTCAAACAGATGATAGTATCCTGGTTTAACTTTAGTAAAATCTCCCGGTCCTAATACAGTTTCATCAATGAGATCTTGCTGATCCCTCTGCCAGACCTTGATCTTCATCTTGCCCGAGACCACGTAGAAGCCATTCCACTTGTACTTGTGCTGGTGCTTGGAACAAACGCCACCTGCCTTGAAATCTATCCTATGGAATTCCAACACGCCATTGGCATGTATTAGTTCTGTAGAACCCCATATCTTACCAGCCTTATTTCCCATTATTAATCTCCTTACAATTTGTGAAATGAAATCTTTTCATTATAGGCAACCCACCCTTTTTATTACAATTAGGACATTTTACTATTGTTTTTGGTCCTAAAGAAAGTCCTTTATTCCAAGGTGTATATCCTTTTTTAAATCCTATTGTTTTATATTTTTTTGGTTTTCCATAATGTCCATGATTTTCTCCTTGAACTGTTAATCTGCCCGGCCAGTAACCAGTCGGACAATCAATATCTAATTTATTTTTTTTTCCATTTGTAAACCAAATATAACCATTGTGTAAAGGAGGTAATCCTCCACCCTCTAAAATATTCCATCCTACATTTTTATAGGGTCTAAGTTTTTTTTCTTTTTTTATACAATTCTTTATTGATCCTTTGTAAATTGTTTCAACTATCAGATTAGAATCTTTGTTATAAGCGTTTTGTAATTTTGGGTTTGGATGAGAATTGTTTTTTAATTTATTGAAGTGTGTATATAATCTCCCATTTATACCTTCTGTAGTTGTAATTCCTATATAACCTTCTTGATACATATCTTTATGTTCTGGTCTTTTGATCCAATATAACTTCATAAAAGTATTTATGGATTTTACTAGCTTTATAAATTTTTCCTGCTTTATTGCTCATATGTATATTATACGGATATTTAGATCGGAAGTCAACTTACCAAAAATATCCTTATCCTACCAATTTCCTGTTCAATTTCTTGGACAGGTATGTAAGCAGTATGCCATAGGCCGGTACGAACACAACCTGTCCCACTATGATCTTGACCATGGTGTTGTTGAAGGCCACCGCATGCACCCATGGTTGTGGATAGAACGCCGTGTAAAAGAATATGTAAGTGTCGATGATGTTGGCAGCTATCATGCTCAGTGCTGGTGCCGCCCACCAATTGGTTTTAAATTTTTCTCTGATTATTTGAAAAACATATACATCCAACAGTGTGCCTATGCCATAGGCCACGCCGCTGGCTATGCCCACTCTATAGGCGTGCTTGTCTCCCAAATACAATAATACTAACACAGATGCCACAATGGCCGGTATGATTGCCAACGCCACCACTGCCCTTGCGCTCTGCTTGCCGATCAATCTCACAGTGAGATCACTGGCCACGACCACTAACGGAAAAGTGAATGCTGCCGCTGCCAAGGGAAAGTTGGTCTCCCATCCCAATATATTGATTTTTTCCGCGAACAAACTGAATCGTATGGTGACCAAATAATTGCTCACAGCGATAATAAGTGTATGCAATATCACAAGGTTCCTGACCAATATCTTGTCCGTGCCTTTTAAAAGGTCCTGTACAAACTGTATCATTTTTTTTTCCTGTTGTTTTTTATTTTTGCCATTCTTCCCATGGAAAAACCACCCATTGCGGATTCTCGTTTTTGTCTATCTCATAACCAAAATAGTCAACTTTTACTGGGGAAGGCCTGTTGTTTATCACCACCGCAAACTTCACTCTGTCATGGCGTCCAAAATTGTCCAAGATATATTGGAAGGTGGCTCCGGTGTCATTGATATCATCAATGATCAATATTTTTTTTTGGAAAGCAAACTCTCGTTCCAGCACAGATAGGTTGGGCTTGGCGGCGTGATCTCTCAATCTCACATCCAAAACAGCATGTTCTTTCTTCAACCTGTGGGAAAGATAAACTCCCGGAATGCAACCACCTCGGTTGACACCAAGTATGATATCAGGCAGCCACATGTCATGCACTAGTTTGTCTTCGATCTGTAACAGAGCATTCCTCATCTGTATATTAGTAAAGTATAATTTTTCTACAGTTGCGTTATTTTCCATCGAATATTCTATTTTGTATATTATTAACTCTTACGAAATGAGCACATTTAGGCATGTCTTTGATTCTTCTTGCACCAATATATACACAAGAGCTTCTGACACCACCCAGAATCTGTTCCACAGTATCTCTCACTGGTCCTCTATTATCCAATAGTACTGTTTTACCTTCGGTGCCTCTGTAGCCGTCTTTTCTTGCACCGTGTTGCTCAAATGCTGATTCCGAACTCATGCCGTAGAACACCCTCTTGCCATCTCGCAATTCCAATTCGGATTCATCGTGAGCTGCCAACATGCCGCCCAACATGACGAAATGAGCACCTGCACCCAAGGCCTTGGCAATGTCTCCTGATTGGGTGCAACCACCATCAGCAATGATATGGCCACCCACTCCATTGGCAGCATCAGCACACTCAACTATGGCAGAAAACTGTGGCACTCCCACTCCGGTCTGTGTTCTTGTGGTACACACAGAGCCCGGACCGATACCTATTTTCACAACATCTGCTCCGTTAATAATCAATTCTTCAGTCATTTCTGGCGACACCACGTTGCCTGCTATGATGATCTTGTCGGGAAATTCTGATCTTATCCTCTTGACGAAGTCCACGAACTGCTCGTGGTAAGCATTTGCCACGTCTATTGTGATGGCAGGTATGTCTGGAAACGCTGCGATCACTTGTTTCAATGTTTGATAGTCTAGTGCTTCTTCATCCCATATGGCACCGGTGCCCACACAAGCAGAAACATATTTGAATTTTAATCCCGAACCTGCTGTGGCCTTCCAATCATTGAATGAGTAGTGTTTTCGAATCACTGTGAGCATCTTATAATCTTGCAATACTCGTGCCATGGAGAATGTGCCCACGCCATCCATGTTGGATGCTATTATGGGAGTGTAAGATAATTGTTTCTTGCTGTTTCTAAATGTGAAATCTCTAGTCATCTCAACATCTCTGCGAGAATTCAGTGTGGATCTTTTGGGTTTCAGCAGCACATCGGAGTAATCAAGATGTAGATTATAATCTATTCTCACCGGTCTCCTCCTCTCGAGATTTGCACATTCTTAAAATAGTTTGATAATGTTCCCATGCCTGACGTAGGGCAGGATATTCTTCATGTAGTTCTAATTCGTAATTCCTGTTGGCAGTGGATTGCCATGCATCATGAGACACAGTGTATGATGTTGATGCACTGCCCACATTCACTCCCGGTGGCAGTGTTGCGTTCGCCTGTACAGAAAAAAGACCAGGAATAGTTACTTGTCCTGTATTTGGATCTAACGACCCATGTGACTTTTCATTTTCCAATTCGGGAAATAGTGGACAGGTGCTGACTGTTGAGCTGTTAACCATTTGTACCACCCTGTGTTTCTTGTAATTGAATGTTGTGCATGAACTCGTTTTTTAATCCGGGATCTGTTTTCAGCAGCCCTTTCAACACCGTTGTCTGTGTGCTGGAGTTGTTGCTCCTTATGCCCCTGTTCTCACAGCAGCCGTGCCTTGCTCTGATGTACACGCCCACCGCTGGACTCTCTGTGAGCTTTGAAATCTTGTACGCAATCTTTTCCGTCAGTTCCTCCTGAAGATGTCCTCGGGCTGCCTGATGTTGTGCTATCCGAGTGTATTTGCTCAATCCAATCAATCTCTTGCCTGGCAGACAACCTATATAACAAACTCCCGACACTGGTTGATGATGATGTGAACACATACTTTTTATATCTGACCTTATCACGATCAATTGATCATACCTGCCGTCTTCGTTGGGGAATGTTGTGACTTCCGGAGCAGGATTATATCTTCCGCCCATTATCTCATTTATGTACATCTTGGCCAATCTCTTGCCCGTGCCTGAGCTGTTGGGATCATTCACCCTGTCGATCACCAGGCTGTCCAACACTGACTCAAATTTTGCAGTCAACTCAATGATCAGTTTTTCTCTTTCGCCCGCCTCTATGTATTGGCTGATGTTGTCGGCTGCGAAGAACCTATCTCCCGCCTTGACGACTCTTTCTCTTATCTGTTCACTGACGGGCTTGTTCTTGTCCACCCAGGTGTCCATCAAGCCTTGCACTACGGAATCTCTGTTGATATCGCTCATTAGTTTAAATCTTTCCGGTTGATCTTACTGTACCATTTTACAGCAGTCTGCACTATGTTGTCAACTGAGCTATGCTTAGGTTGCCATCCTAATTGACTTTTTGCACGTGTGGTATTTGCCACCAACACGGGAGGATCTCCTGCCCGCCTAGCCATCTCCGCAATCTTTATATTGCCCACATATTTTTTTATGGTGTCCAACAGTTGTCTGTTGCTGGTGCTGATGCCCGACCCCAGATTGTATCTTTCACAGATCACATCTCCTGATGCACGTTGTAGAGATAATACATGTGCATTGGCAAGATCAGTCACATGCACATAATCTCTCACACAGGTTCCATCTGGTGTATCAAAATCAGTGCCGAACAACTTGAATTCCTTATTTTGATATGCCGCTTCTATAGCCAATGGTATGATATGTGATTCATCTTCTCTCAACTCTCCAATTTCTGCATCAGCATCTGCTCCTGCAGCATTAAAATATCTTAGACTCACACTGCTCAACCCATAGGCCACATAATAATCTTTTAGAATATTCTCCACCATTAGTTTACCTTTACCGTAGGGATTGATTGGTTGTAGATCTGTCGCATCGTCTTCTGCTATGCCATTGGCAGGAACGCCATAAACGGCTGCACTGGATGAGAACACAAACTTGTTCACACCTGCTTCTCTGAGTTTGTCCAACAACTGCACGGTCATTATCACATTGTTCTTGTAATATTTAGATGGATCCTTTACAGATTCTCCCACCTGTGTGTGTGCGGCAAAATGTATGCAAGAATCTATGTTGTATCTGTGAACAATCTCTTTTAGGAAATCTGTGTCTCTGGGCAGATGGCATTCAAATGCCGGCCCATATTGGGTGGCCCAGGGTTTGGTCTTGATATCTCTATCCACCACCACTGGCGTGAACCCATTTTTTGTTAATTCTTTTGCTGTGTGAGAACCAATGTAGCCGGCTCCTCCCACTACCAGCACTGCCTTGTTCATGACTTTAATATTTGCTTTCGGCTGCGGTGTTTCTATAATGTCTGCCATCTCTCCTCCACTGTTCGCCTATGCCGGTCATGATGTCGATCATTCGATCAACCGTGCCATCGGTCCAGTCCGATATCTGTCCCATGTTAGGAGATGGTTTGGTCAATAGTGTTTTTAATTTCTCCATTGCATCTCTGCCGCTCCATGGCACATACATCCTGGTTTCATCATTGGCAAAAGTTTCCGGAAATGATCGATATGCCGGGAATAGCACATTACAACCTAGAGTGTCTGCCTCTGACACTGTGTTGGATACCCAATCCTGTAGAGCACAATTGAATAACACTCGAGTATCATTCAATAATTCATAATAATCATTCTTTTTAAGATTTTCATATATTTTTAGTGCACCTGCTTCTGCCATTAATCTTGCTCGATTTACATAAACGGGATTGTTGGATCTCAGCGGTCCTCCACAGAATATTGCAAATTCTATAGAAGGCAAAGTTTTGTTTGCATGCCAGTGTTCTATCAGATCCATGAAGAATCCAGGTTGTTTCTCTTGATCCCATCTAGCAGCAAATCCAACTCTGTGAGCTCGCTGTTCAAATGGTTTGATCTTTTTAACTCGTTCTAACACTTCCGCTTTGCCGTAACTCAGCCCAGATATGTTATAGATAGGAGCCTTCCAGTTCGCTATCCTCATGTGAGCCACCATCTCTTCATTGGTTGCAAGGACATGCACATTTGGTATCTCATTACACATCTGCTCATATAAACTCATCCACTTACTCATTCCCCAAACGTGTACAAAATCGTCTGGATCTATGGCCTGTGCCAAGCATCTCAAATAAATTTTTGGTCTATATTGTTCCGGTGATTGCTGTATGATATAAGGCAGAGATTCCATGCCCGGTTGGAACATATCTTCAAAAAATATTGCATCATCTGATGTGATCTCTCCTGCTTTCATCATCTTGACCAAATTCATCATCTGGCTCATGCTAAAATAACTTCTGCCATGTGCGTCCAGCACCTGTCCTGTCACTATCGCTTTGGAGTTGTCTATGGTGGTGCCCGGCACGATCACATACTCTATGCCACGTCTCTTATAAACTCTTTCTGTCCAGTCTGTTAATTGGAAAGTATATCGTGCCTGATAACTTTCAAGGCCCATATAAAATAATTTTCTCATTTGTTGTTCCTTTTTATTAATTCTTTTATAGTAATATCACTCTTATAAGATTTTTTACGATTAGCAACACCTTTTATTATCCTCAAATTATAAACTGATCCTACAATTTTTGGATCTAAATTGTTATTAAATCCTTCTACAATAGATAGTATATGATCTATATGATTTTGTCTATTTCTTTTTTGATTAGACATAAATTTTTTATAATTTCTATTAGTATATCTCCATACAGTTCTACAATAAATTTCATAATTTGTTTTTAATTTTGGATCTATTACACTTTTACTTTTATTGAGTTTAGAATTAATTGTTTTAGTTACAACACATTCTGGAGGGTTCCAGCCCCATGTAAAATATTTTCATTTTGCCATCTTTGTTAGTTTGACACCACCATCATTTGTATGTTTGATATGATAGTCGCACTTGGCCTTGAGATGCAACCATGTCCTGATCTTCTCGTCCTTGACGAATATGGTCACAGTGTCATCCATGTCGTCGTTGTAGCCGTGATAGGCCCAGATGAAATCCTTGCCATACGTGTAGCCCGCATTACCCATGATGGTGCACACGTTGGCCACTGCGTCCACGAAAGTGTAACTGGCGTTGAGAGCTCCACCGCCTATGGGCAGATGACCCATTCTCTTGGTCAGTGTCTTGACTGGTATGTTGACTTCTATATTAACTTCTTGGGTATTCTGCTTTCGAGCCATTCTCTCCATCCTCTGATACTTCTATTGTTACTCGTCTGCCTGGGTAACGTTCTATGATTGCAAGATATAAATCATCTGATATCATCTCACAACTCTTGTAGTCCAACGCCAGCGTCTTGTCCGCATACAACTTCTCCAACCATCTCTTGAACTGTATGAATTCTATGTCTCTGTCATCGTGGAACACTTCAATTGCCACGTGAAAATGGAACATGTGTCTGTGAGGATAACCTAGGAAACTTACATCATACTCATCACCAGTGGCCAATTTTGGATCTGTCAGTGCCGCAGGATATTTGTGAGTGCCTTCCTTGCGGAAAGTTACCCAGATCATTTTTGAGCTTTGGCTTAATTTTTCTTTCAATGCCTGTGCCCTCTGTGCTTGAATCATTTTATGATCTCATCCTTGCCATATTGATCCCAATCTGTGAACCCCGCCTTGGCCTTGTAGTCCTTCATGCTCATGGTCCACACGCCAGGATTGCTGTGCCTGAACGTGACATCATCTATCTTGAAGTGCAGTTGTTGGTCGTCATCGCTGTGCTCAAATATAATGGAGCAGAATGGTATGAATTTTGGTTCGTTCCATATCAGCGCAAATCTCTTCTTGACTTCTTCATGATCTGCATAGGGATAATCAATTGTGACATAGTATCCATTGTCCAATAACTTTCTCATTTGGAAAACATGTGTCCCTATGTTGTATTGAAAGGTCCTGTTGGCTCCGTAGTACACTGCCTCGCAGCCATTCATGGTGGCCAGTTCCAACACCTCTTCCGTGCCCAGATCATTGGTGGCCAGGAACAATGTCCTCTTGCCATATGCGATCGTGTGCTCGATCTCAATGCCAGTGAATACCTTTACCTCGTTGTTGTCAAAATGTCCTGTGTTGTAATCCCTGTGCATATTGTTTAATTTTAACATGATAATTTAAATTGTCAAAGTGTTAATTGTGCCAATTCCTTTTCCAATTCAGCGATCTCATCCTTCAGCGCCAATTTCTCTTTCTTCAAACGCATCAGGATGGTCTTGCTTTCCACGCTCCTGTCGTGACGCCTCAATTCAGTGACTTCCTCCACCTTTCTATTTAGGTAATGGTGGTGCAGTTGTAGTTTTCTAAGCTTCTTGTTTTTGTTTGCCATGTTTATGCTCCTTCGAATAATGAACTGAAGTTGTTTTTGCCCTTGCCACCACCTGTGGCCCTCTGCCATCTCGTGCCTCTGAGATCTGCCAGGAATGATGTGTTGGAACTGATCAATTCCATGGGCTTCTCAGATTCAAATACCTCTTTGACAAATGTGTTGAAATACAATATGTTCCTTGGAACGAAGTCGCTCATTTGATCCGTGTTGTCCGAATCCTTGATCTTTCTCCAGTGTTTCGCTTGGGGTTGATGTTTGATTGATTCGATGTCATTCATGTCATTGGCAATCTGCACTGCAGTGATATGATTATAAACATTGTGTGCCATCATCAAACAATAACTGAATGAGTCCCAGGCAGTCTTGCCTTCCTTGTCGTTTTTATTTAGGTCGCCCGGACCATACCAACAAACATCTCCCATGTTCAATCGGTTGCCAATAGCACTCTTGAATGGGAATGGTATAGTGCTGCCTTTTAATCTCTTGTCATCTGGTGCTTTCTCCATGATGTAACTCCATCTTTTAGGAGTGAATAGATTGTGCGTATAGACCAGCCCATTGGCAGTGCTCAAGAAAGCCGATGCTGAATCAAAGCTGATTGTGACATCTGGATTGACATGTTCTCTCAATTGTCTCTGGATCTGTGTCAAGAAACAAGCCCAGTCCAATTGTGATGTACCCAACACGTGTATCCAATTTTTCTTGTCTAATTTCTTTTCATCTCTCATTATGATCAATCTTTTTAACAGTACTTCCATGTCACACATGTTGATACCACCCATTGCCCAACCTTCAAACTCAAAATCTTTGATGGCATCATACCATGTTTGTGCTGTTTCCCAATCATCACCTTGGAGAACGTTTAAAAATTTAGTTTGTCCCAATCTATTTTTTTGAAAGAACTTATTGTTATAGATTGTGCCATTTAGAGTGTCTCGGAAACTCTTTAATCCTGTCTTGGGAGAATTCAATTCATCTGCCGCCCAGGTTGGCACGTCCAGTGTCATGGACCAGTCGGCAGTTAGTTCTAACCAATTTAATATATCACTTCTAACTTTGTTGGCCTTGTTGCCCTCGAAGTCTTGCCAATCAAAATTGATAACTCCTCTGCCTATCTGATATCCGCCCGAATCTCCCACTATGGTAGAGAATTTTCTATCTCTCTGTATACACATGCTGTCGGCCACAGGTGCTTTTTCCACATCTAGGCAAGCATGTCCTGCTGAGTATAGGCCCACGTCATAGGTGAAATAACCCTTTTCTGGATTGAGGAAATTCAATCCTTCAACGCCATTCTCAAAACCTTTGGGTAGCCTTTCTCGGGGTATGTGATCACCTTTCGCTCTCTGTTTGCTGACGAAGGTGTTGTAGAAATTAGATATCGCTGGCAAGAACTTGGCGAAGTCCCTGTTCAAAGGTCCTAGATGTTCCTGCCCTATGTTTGACATTATTGTGCCTGTGCTGGTATGATGTAACGATATACACCCACTCCCGAATCCACTGTGACTTGCATTGCACCTTCATTGGAGAAATGCAGAGTGACCTTGGCAGAATCAGACAGTTTTAATATTTGTAGAACCTGTGCCACCGGCCAACTCCAACCTTTGTTAAGGCTGCCCTTGACTCCCGTGGCGAATGTGAATTCTCCACCATGTGATGCTTGATCACCAAATGTGAATATCAAATTGCCATTGTCTGTTCTCACAACGAATGTATTATGTTCTGTGTTTGCCACCGATTGGAAGTTGAATCTCTGTACGCCCGCCACTGTGGGTTCGATCTCCACGTCCCATTTGACACCCTTGAACTTGATGGTCTTCAATTTCTCGTTGATTATCTCAGCGTTCATGAAACGATAATCATTTTTGAAATCACCTTTTTCATTTGCAAAGTGTATGCCCACAGGTACCTCGGCACCATTGCGATTGCCTTTGATGACTGAAATATTCGCTTTGTCTTTGTATTCAGGACATTTCAAATGAATATCTAATTTATTCAATTGTGGCATTCCAAATGTGCCTGTCAATCCTGTTTGTGCCTGTTTGAATGTGCCCTGCAGTATCACTGATCGATCCTCGGCCATGGAATCGATCGCGGTCTCAGCATCTGTGCCAGTGATCTTGACCAGCTCCAGGAAGCCCAGACCGTATGTGTGCTTGACTATGTCTCTCAATACGTCTATCATGTGTTTGCCTGTTCTTTAAAGTTAAAAATTAAATTGTATAGGATATTTAGATAGAAATCAAGCCTAAATTATTTTTTAGCTGGAATTTCCATTACCTTGTACAGCACGGGATTGTCATTGCCGGGTTTCTGGAATATGGCATAGTTGGCGCCAGATTTGAACTGGTTCATCTCTATCACTTTATATCCGCATTCTTTGATCAGTTGGGTCATGGCCGATTTGGTGTTGTAGTTCCAATAACCACGCTTGGCCTCGTTGAGGTCATGATCATATTCGCAGTTGGCATAGTGCAGGAAAACATAGCCGCCGGGCAAAGTGACCCTGTGTATGTCCTTGAGATATAATTTTATGTGCTGCTGCGTGAAGAATGGAAATGTGTCCCAGCTGAACACAAAATTTACCGAGTTGCTGGGTATGTCAGGGCACGCGGTCCAATTGGTCAGATGAAATTTTACAAATTGCAGGTGCGGTGGCAGGAACAGTTTCTTTACCTTGGTCTGGGTGTGCGGAACCACGTCAACGAAATAGTTCAGCCTCCAGGCCAGGAAACACTTGCTGAATTTTCCATAGCCGGGTCCTATCTCCAAGCTGTTGCACAGATGTGCGGACTCCCCGGCCTTGCCGAAGTTGTTGATCTTGAGCACTATGCTGTCAAACAACATCTGGTCGTGCAGCAGGTCATGCCTGGCATGCCTCCACTCCAGGTCAGCGGCGTACCAGTCCTTGGTCTTGTCCAACCTGTTTATCTGGTCCTCGTTGTTCATGTCAACGGCCATGGCCAGGGCTCTGAGTATCTTTAGATTGTCGTCTATCAGCTTCTGGAAGTCATGACCCTTGATCTTCTCCAGTTTCTCTATGGTTAATTTTATCTCCTCAATGCTCAGCATCACGCCATCTCGAATAGTTTGTTAAATGTGTTTCCCGTCTCTGTGGATCTCACGTCCCATTCCAGCACGCCGATGAGATTCTCTATCTTGCCATCCAGCACGCTCTCCTCCATGCCATCCGAATCAAACGGCAATTCCTTGAACCATTCAGGCAATCTCTGTTCGTCCACGGGATATGCTATGGAAGTGTAGCCCAGTGGATTGTTCCTCAATTTGCACACTATGACCTTGGCGCCATCCAGTATCGGCATGCTGTATCGATCCCCGTACAGCTCTCTGCAACGATTCCAGTTGATCGAAGCCCTGACGTGTCCAGGCATGTTGGCCTTGCCCTTCTTCTTCTCTTCCTCGTGGTACTCTGTGACGTTGTTGGCACGCTTGGGCGAACCCTTCTCCCAGCCCGGCCTTGATTTGAATTCCGCGCGGAACTGCTTGATCTTGTCCAACACCTCTGTCTCGGTCTTGCCCACCAGCACCAGATACAATATCTCGCTGAGGAAGTCCTGCACGAACACCGGAGTGTCAGAACGCTTGAGATCCAGGCCCATGGCCTTGACCTTGCCTTCCTTGCCCGCCGTGTCCACACGCTCTCCCTCCTTGTCGAAATACAACAATGCATATCTTTTTTTGGTTATAAAAAGTCCTTTGCTGGCCACCAATTCTCTGCCCGCTCGTATGACATCACCCCGGGTCTTGGGGCAATGGAATGACTTGGTCATGAACGTAGTGAACGTGCCATTTACTTCTTCAGCAATTCGATCATACAGTGCGATCGTGTTCTCCTTGCCCCATGGTATCTGCCCACTATCTATTTCTTTTTTCAATGTAGCATACGCAGAAAAATATACAGAGTCTGTGTCCCCATATATCACACTCTCACCTAAGTGATCGTATTTGCCTGCTATGATCTCATTGGTTTTAGCAGCCATGTGTTGTGTGATACATCTGCCAGTTAGTGTTACACTTTGTCCAATACGCATGTCAAAGAAACGACAGCCCGGATTTAGAATTGCGCCATACAGAGAGTTTAGATTAATTTTTTTAACCAATTGTCTTTTATCCCAAAACTCTCGTTCAATAGCATTGTCTCCACACTCACTCATTCTTTTTTGCATCTCTTTCCTCTCAGCGTACCACCTCTTCAACAAGCCTGGTATCACCCCCTCGAACTCATAGGTGAATATGGTTCCGTTGGCAGAGATCATCCACTGCCTGTTGCCGTCGAACACAAGGTCATGCAGTTGTGCCGCGCTCATCCTGACACTGGTGCCATCTTCCCAATCAATGATCAGTTCCGTGCCCTTGTCCTTGTTCATCACTGCCTGGTACTCCCAGCAACCGAACTGCCCTTCCCATGCCGTAGCGAACGACTTGCCCTGGTGCTTGGCCCTGTTTATCTCCGCTGACGTGATCACAGGACGTATCTGTCCCACGATGGTTTCCGGACCCATGTTCAAGGCCCTGATCACGGAAGGATACAGTGAGTTTATGTCCACGGATCCTATCCAGTCATGTATGCCCTTCTTGGGATAGGCCACATATGCTCCCGCCGCTGTCTCGATTGGCGCGGAATCATCTCTCTTGATTCTGCCCGGCACTATCATGCCTCTCCTGTGCGCCTCATTGATGATGGCCTGCTCTGTGACTGCCACTGCTCCCATGGTGGTCTGCAGCAGCACTGTGTTCTGGTGTGCGATCTCATTGGCCAGCTCAATGAATTTTAATTTCTTCTCTAATTTGGCCAACAGGTCGCAGTCCTGTCGGTTGTATTCTATGAACATGCCAAAGTCATTGTTGTACAACTGGTCCAGTGATCCCTCATAAACAGTCTTCTTCTCATCCAGTTCCCATTCGCCTATCGCATCCAAACGATAAGAATGCCTCTCCTCATAGGTGTACTTCCTATACAACTCCAATAGGTCCAGGTGCACCCTGCCTATAAGATCATAACTGATCTGTTCCCTGCCATATTTCTCAAATGTTCTCTTCTTGGGTTTCTCTCCCCAGAAGCACAGTCTCCTCGTGTCGTCTGAGCTCAATACCTTTTGGATCCTGCCCACTGTGTAAGGTATGTCGTATCCTTCCGAGTTCCATCCACTGATAACATCGCCCTCGTCCACCAAGGTCAGAAAAGCGTCCAGCATGTCCTTTTCTTTCTCAAACAGCATCACGTTGCTGAATCTCTCCACCTGCAGCTTGGCATCTGCCATGCTGAGTCCCTTGGGCGGCACCGCGAATGTGACCAGTTGGTCAGTCCAGTTGAGGTAACAGGTGATCGCCGTTATGGGCATGAAAGGGTCGTCGGTGGTGGAATATCCTCGCTGTGGATCAAAGTCCACCTCAATGTCAAAGAACACTATGTTGAGTTTTGGAGCATCCTTGCCCAGATAATTCTCCTCCAGACAGCGGAACACAGGATTGATGTCCTGCTCATAAAGTTTCTTGTTGCTCCTGATCTTTTGTTCTTTTATGAATTCCTTGAATGAGCCGCAAGTGACCTTCTGCAAAGTTTCTCCGTGTATGCTCCTGTGCTTGCCTCGGGCGTCGGGATAATAGAACACATATCTGGCATCGTAGTCCACGAATTTCCTTTTGCCCGTGGCGTCACGCTCCACAACCAACACCTTGTCGTCGTCCCTGCGATAGTATGCGTCTATGTAGCTCATTTAAAAAATACCAAGTAGTTGCCGATGCAGTTCATTATGGTGAACCATCCGGCAAGCGTAGTTATCCATAGGTTTCGCCTGCGATAGGCAGAATAGGCCATGGTGACAGAGCCAATAAGATAGAGAGGAAACACCAGCTGCATCTGTGGATGGGGACTAGTGAACGTCAACATTATTGATCCAGCCACGGTGAATAGCAGTGATATCAGTTCGTAATAGAATGCCGTCCTATCTGTGCGATAGCTCTGTATCCAGAATTCTCTTACGACGCCATACACTAGATCTTGCCCGCCGCTGCCAGTATGCTGTCCAACATGTCCATGTCGTCCGCCACTGCCTTGTAGTTGTCTCTGTGAGCTATTGAGATGGCCTTGTTGATCAGCGCCGGCTTCAGCTCAAGTTCCTCCGACAATGCCTTGACAGTGTCCTTGAGGCCGCTCTTGAGATCATCGATCTCGCCCATGACCTGTGAGCCTTCCTTGATCAGTTGTATCAGTTTGGTTTTTTCCGCTTCGTTGAAATTTCTTCCAGACATCTTATCTCCTTCGTTATTATTGCTTGTATTATACTATGTGGGAGATATTAAATCAATTACTTTTTTGTGAGACTGGCCCAGCGAGACTGGAACCACTGCCGTGCCTTGCCCTTTATCTCTTCTGGTAAGATCAACTTGCCGGACTCGCTGCAGTAAGTGATGTTCTCTACAATGGCGTTTATTGCTGCGGATTTGGTAATTTTTTTGCTGTCTTCACCCATTAGGTGCACTGGGTCATCCATGAAGCCCTGAGCCCTCTGCAGACCCCTGGATCCTGCGCTGATTGGCCTCTGCACCTGGGCGTCCGTGCCCACGTGGCCGTGGTCCTTCAGCCTCATCATGTCGTCCAGGTATTGCTTGTAGGAAAATATTGGTATGCTGCTCATCTGCTTGTATTTATTTGATTATTTCTTTTCTTCGGAAAGCTGGTCTTTGTATGGCAGTGCTGAGGATTCGATGAAGTCCAGTTCGGTCAATGCTTTTTCAACCGCTGCTGGATCGGCAAGTGTGTGAACTATGAAGCCATCGTAGGCGGTTGGATCTGGTTCTACATCTGCCTTGATGCCCTTGGCCTGCAGCTCCATCTTGATGCTGTCTGCGTATCTCTCGTCCACTGGTCTGTCCAGCCTGAAGTCACCTCTCGCCCTGAATGCTAATTCTCTTGGTTCTGTCTCGCCCTGGTATCCTGATGCCTCATCGGTGCCTTCTGCCTGCACGTAGCCCAGTTTCTCATATTCCGGCCACGACTTCTCAGGGACCTTAATGACGCCTTCTTTGCCATCTGGTTTGATGACCATTATCATGTCATCACTTTTCGTTGCTGTGGATGTGGATGTGGGTGTGGCTGTTTCTGCTGATTTTTCTTGGACAACTTCTTCCGCTGCCTTTTCTTTCTCTGCGATCACTTCCTGCTCCACCTTCTCCGCGTCCGCTATGATCTCTTTAGTTTCCTCAGTCTTGAGTAGAATGCTTGATGATTCCTCATTGTAGACTGCCTCATTGTCCGATATGCTGTTGTAGAGCTCAACCAATGCTGACTCGTCACATGATCTGATATATTCCTGTAGGTCTTTCTGCACCACTTCTCTGAACGTCTTTGCGTCATATGTCTGTTCTTCTTTTTGTTCGGCTTTGAGTTCCGCCAACTTTGCCTCCAGTTCAGCGATTTTGTACAACCTATTGCTTGCTTTTTTTGCTTCTTTGATGATTTTTCCCGCAATAGACTTGTCTGATTCTTCTATGGCCTTTGTGATGTCGCTCTTCTCGCCGGTGATTGATTCAATTAATTTTTCCGCCTTGGCTGATATCTTGGGTGGTTCCTTGAATTCCTTGATTCCGGCCAATTTGGCAATGTCAGCCAATGATATTGATCTGTCATCCAGCACTCTGGGCTCTTTCTTTGCTGCTTCCAACAGTTCTTGGCGTTCCTTTTCTGGGGAGAAATCGCTCAATTCATTGAGTCTTTTTACAAGTTTTGCGAAATCGTCGTGCTCAAATTTGCGTGCCATATGAAGTATTTATTAAAACCAGTATTATAATAATATATTATTATTTGGGCTTGTGCTAGTGCTTATGTTTAAAAATCACTTGGTTTTAACGTTTTTGGCAGCACCTTTGCGGTTGGCATTGGGATCCTGCCTGCGCTTCCTTGCCCCTGCTTTGGCTCGGCCCTTCTTGCCCATAGCATAGGCCTTGCTCCTGGGCAGGCACTTGGGCTTGCCTTCCTTGCTGCTACCCCTGGCACAATCACCCCTGATCTTGCCGTCTGGACCAAATCTCACCCATTTCTGCTTGAACCATTTCTTGAGATCCTCATTCAGCGATTCATTGAAAACTAGATTGCCACAATTGACGCAGATGTCGATGTCCTCTTTTTTAACGCAGTTGGGAACCATGCGTCCGCCCTTGGGTTTCATGCCCCTCTTGACATAGCCCTGCCAACATGCTTCTATGATTTCTTTATATCTCATTTTTTCTTGTTGCCCCAGTTGGCAGCGCCTACCTTGCGGCAGCGCACCAATGCGCCTGATGCATAGGCGCTGGGCCAAACTTTGTATCTGGATTTGACCTTGCTGTAGCATGCGTCCTGCTTTTCGGTGATGTCTGTGACTTCCAACGCCATCTCTAAATTATCCTGTAGATGTTCTTGGTATGTCATCTGCTCTGCCTTGGCTGGCTGCTTTGTCACCATCTTGTCCTGTTCGCTGTCCTTGGGCCTGTTGTTCTGCTTGTTGTAATCTCGGATGGGCTGCATGATCTTGCCCATTATCTTAGTCTTGAAGCTCTCGTTCTCTTTCTTGAGATCCGCGGGCATGAACTTGGCATATCTGTCCTGCATGTTTTTGACCGACTGCAGGTTCTGGCCGGAGTCCAGGCTGATCTGTGCCTGCTCGATGTCCTGCTTGATGTTCTGCATCATCTGCGTGTCGCCTTTTTGCTTGGCAACATCTAATGCTTTGTTCATGGCCTGTATCACTGGCACGCTGT
>Ga0247840_10000613_pt1 | contig 72784 bp, 35 predicted proteins | sample LaCruzMarch2015__FD_192404 | JGI IMG/M metagenome (GOLD analysis project Ga0247840, IMG submission 192404) | Freshwater microbial communities from meromictic Lake La Cruz, Castile-La Mancha, Spain - LaCruzMarch2015_17m | ecosystem: Environmental > Aquatic > Freshwater > Lake | place: Spain... | reverse complement strand
TCGCTCATGTGGTCGGCGTGCAGATGGGTCAGAAAAATCTTGTCCATCCGCCCGGGCCCGATGTTCATGGCCCCGTAGTTGGCGGCGACCCCGGACCCGCAGTCGAAGACGAACTGGTCCAAGGGCTGGCCCCGGGTGCTGTCCCAGCCCACCTCCACGAAGATGCTCATCATGCGCTGGCCGAGGGTCCGGGGCGGGAGCGAGGAGCCCAGGAAGGTGATGCGCATCTCGGTCGCGCCGAGCGGAACGATGCCCGACCCCTGGCCCGTATTGACCGCGGTGGCGGCGCGAAAGGGGTAGAAGGGCGGGAGGCTGTCGAAATACGAGTAACGCTGTGCCTTGGCCTTGTCGGCGAAGCTGGCGCGCGGACCCGGGGGGCAGCAATCCGTGGGGTCCGCACGGCACTGGCCATCCGCTTGCACCGAGTCCGGGACGAGCTCGCCCAGGGTGCCCAGGGCGAGCCCCCCCAGTGCGAGGCCGGAGACCTTGAGCGCCTCGCGCCTGGTGAACCCCCCGGGCTCTTCGGTCGTCTTGGTGTCGGAATCGCTATCGTTCATGGTCGTGCCCCCTGGGCTGCGCGTCGGGTCGGGCCGGCCAAGGCCCTGTCGTTTGGTCAGGTACCCCAGGAACCGCCGCGTGGCGGCCCTGGCGTCTCCGGCCCTGGCGACCCTAGCGTAGCGAAAGTTTCGCCGGCGTCTATGACCCCAAAGGGCCAAAAGGCCCGGGCGGGCGGACCCCGGGGCCGACGCGCCGTGACGGCTCGCGGGCCTTGGTCATCATTCCGGCCACCGGGCATCGTAGGGTGGATAAGCGCGGCGCAGTCCACCCGCGGCGGCGCGGGATTCGGTGGACTGCGCTAGCGCTTGTCCACCCTAGGGCCGGAACCATGATCAAGGCCGGCGCGAGCGCGACGGCCGAAACGGGGTCTCAGGGCGTCTCCCCCATCGCTTCCAACTGGGCATTCAGGCTCGCCAATTCCTCCCGGGCGCGCACCGACTCGGTCACGTCATATTGAATGCCGAGGTAGTAGAGCAGGCGCCCCTGGCGGTCAAAGAGCGGACGGATGGTGAAGCGGTTGTAGAACATGCTCCCATCCTTGCGGTAATTGCGCAGGGTGACGGTCACCGACTGGTGGTCGCGCACCCCGACTCGGATGCGCTCGAGCTCCGGCTGATTCACGTCGTCGCCATGCAGGAAGCGGCAGTTCTTCCCCAGCATCTCCTGCCGGTCATAGCCGGTGATCAACTCGAAGGCCGCATTGGCGTAGACCAGCGGGTTGTCCGGCTGGTTGGGGTCCGACAGGGTGATACCGTTGACACAGGTATCGAGGATCTGGGAGATGACATAGGGAATCTCGCCGACCTCGTTCTCGAACAGGAAGTCCATGACTGTCTCCGAATAAGTTTGATGACACCGCAGGGATCGCGCCGCACCGGCACCCGCGCCGGCCCCGTGGCCGCCGACGCCGGTCGCGCTGAGGTGGGCGGCGCTGAGACTAGCACCGCCGGGGCAGGCCGGAAAGCCCGCGGCCGACCGCGGTCCGCGCCGCCGCGCGCCGGGAACCCGGCTTGTTCTCGGCCCCGGCCGCACCGAGATCCCCGGCACCCCGGCGGGCCCGCCTTGCCCTCTGCGCCCGGGAGGCCGCGCGCAGCCGGCCACCGACGCCCCCCTCCTCCTTAAACCTAAGAAAGAGCAGTTCTCTCACAGAGACACAAAGATCACAAAGATCTTCAAAGCGACATGTCGGTCGAGGAGGCACCCGGGCGGTGATCGGCCCAACGCCTTCAATGATCTATTTTTCTTTGTGTTCTTTGTGTCTTTGTGAGAGCAATTGCCGGATTTAGGTTAAATTACCCACAGAGCCAAACCACCATGTCTGAACACAAGATCATCGCGATCCTGGGTGCCACCGGCGCCCAAGGCGGCGGCCTGGTCCGGGCCATCCTGGACGATCCGCACGGCGGTTTCACGCCCCGCGCCATCACCCGCGACCCGGACTCCCCACGGGCCAAGGCCCTCGCTGCCATGGGGGCGGAGGTGGTCGGCGCCGACCTGGACGACTCCGCGAGCATGGAACTGGCGCTCGCGGGCGCCCACGGCGCCTATTTCGTCACCTTTTTCTGGGAGCACTTCTCCCCGGAGCGGGAAAAGGCCCAGGTACGCGCCCTGGCCCAGGCCGCCAAGGGCGCCGGACTCAACCACGTCATCTGGTCCACCCTGGAAGACACCCGCCGCTGGGTTCCGCTTGACGATGACCGGATGCCGACCTTGATGGGCGAATACAAGGTCCCCCACTTCGATGCCAAGGGCGAATCCAACGCCTGTTTCACGGAGCTTGGCGTCCCGACCACCTTCCTCCTCACCTCCTTCTATTGGGACAACCTGATCCACTTCGGCATGGGCCCCAAGCCGGGCCCCGACGGCCGCCTCGCCTTCACCCTACCCATGGGCGACAAAAAACTCCCCGGCATCGCCGCCGAGGACATCGGCCGCTGCGCCTACGGCATCTTCCAGGGCAGCGCCCAGCACATCGGTAAGACGCTCGGCATCTGCGGCGAGCAGCTCACCGGCGCACAGATGGCCGCGGAATTGGGTCAGGCCTTGGGTCAGGAGGTAGTCTATAACGCCGTCACCCCGGCCCAGTACCGCGGCTTCGGCTTCCCGGGCGCCGAGGACCTGGGCAACATGTTCCAGTTCAAGGCCGATTTCGAGACCGACTTCTGCGCCGCACGCGACCCGGTCCTGTCCCGCACCCTGAACCCGCGGCTACAGGACTTTCGCACCTGGCTTGCGCGCAACAAGGATCGGATTCCAGCCGCCTAGGCTGACGGCTGGACTATGAAAGTCGCGCAGCGACGCTGTGGGAGCGGCTTCAGCCGCGACGAGGCCTCGCAGGTTACCCGAGCGTCGCGGGTCACCGCCTCTGCGTCTCTGCGCCTCCGCGTGAGACCTCTTAAAGAATCTCACGCGGAGACGCAGAGACGCAGAGAAGAATCGCGTAAGTCGGGTTACCGTGAAAGCCGCGCCCACGGGTGGCCGACGCTGATCGCAACCGAGCAGGGGTGCGAATCCCCCCTTGCTATTCCTCGATGATGTCCAGCACGAAGGGGTTCTCCGGGCCAACCGGCTCAACCGCCACACCATAGGCATCGCGAAACGCCCGACCTGAAACCCGCCGCGGCGACCATTTCACCTCGAAGGCACGCAGGCCGCTGGCCTGTTTCACCACAAGGTCGACCTCCGACTGCGCCCGCGTGCGCCAGAAGAACAGTTCCCCCGGCGAGCCGAGCAGGGCATTGCGCTTGGCGACCTCGGCGATGAACCAACTCTCCCACAGGGCGCCGATATCGGGCCGAAATTCGTCGGTCGAAAAGGCATTGAGCAGGGCGTTGCGGATACCGGTATCCCAGAAGAACACCTTCCGGCTCTTGGCGATCTCTTTACGGGGATTGGTGCTGAAGGACGGCAGCCGGAAGATGACAAAGGTCTGCTCCAACAGTTCCAGATAGCGGTCCACGGTCGGGCCTTGAACATCGCTTCGGCCGGCGGCCACCTTCTGGAGTCCAAGGCTTCAGCCTTGGTCTTGTACATCCAAGGCTGAAGCCTTGGACTCCGAGCCGGGGTGGCCGTAACGATGATCAAGGCCCACGGTCGCCCTTGCCATCTGCAGTTGGGTCGCCAACTCGCTCACTGAGACCTCAGAGCCGACCCGGTGCGCCAACAACAACAGCAGCCGCTTGATCAGGTCCGGCGTCTTGACCAGGCCGGTCTGCAGCACGTCCTTCCACAGATAATCGGAACTCAGGTCGCGCAGCAGTTGCGCCGGGCGGTCGCTCGTCACCACCTCCGGATAGCTGCCGAAGGCCAAGCGCTGCATCAGAAAGGCCCGCAACTGCGGGGCGAAATGCGCACACAGATGGTCCGGTGCGGCATCGGCACCGGCCCACACCTGGGTCGCCAGGGTCTCCGAGAACAACAGCGGCGGCAACACCAGCTTGCGGTTGCGCCCGGTCAGGCTCTCCGCCGCCTGATCGAACAGGTTGAGCGAGGAGGAGCCGAGCAGGAGCAGCTTCGCCGGCAGGCGCGCATCGTGCCAGCCCTTGATGATCCGCGCCGCCTCCGGCAGGCGTTGCGCCTCGTCGATCGCCAGGACCGCCGGGTTGCCCAGCGAGCGCAGGCCGTCGGCGGGCGCCAAGGCGGCGGCAGCGCGGAACCGCGCCTTGTCCACCTCGATATCGAGGTTGAGAAAGACCGCGCCCTGACCCGGCCCCCCACCTGCCCCCTGGCCAGACTGCAGGACGTGCTCCAAAGGTCGTCTTGCCGACCTGGCGCGCACCCAGGATGATCCCGACCTTGTCGCCGGCCAGGATGGCCCGAAGCGCGTTCTCTGCGTGCCTTCTGATATACATACATTGCAGAATGCACGATGATTCTGCATATGGCAAGGCGCGGGACCCGCGCCACCGAGCGGAACTGGGTGTCCATCCCAGTGACGGTCGTGCAAATATTCAACCCCATTCCACGGAGTGTCCCATGGCCAAGTGTTGCGAAGTCCTGCGTGGGCTGCACTGGCCCACCGGCGTGACCTGTCCACACTGCCAGTCGTCGCGGGTCAGCAAACAAGGGCGAGACACCCCGCAGCCAGCGCACCGCAAGTATCGTTGCGGGGGCTGTGGACGCCACTTCGACGACTTGACCGGGACGATCTTCGCTGCTCGCCATCAGACGCTGGTGGCCTAAAATTGGCTGTCGGTACCTGATGGGCTTGAATCTCTCGAGAAACGATCTGAAGACTGCATTTCACTTCGTACACCTAGAGGATAGATTCCAGCGGCGGGAAGCGGGATTCCTCAGTCGCCGCCGGTCCGCGAGCAGGACTCGCGCTGCGGTGCGCTACGGTCGGCTCGCCGCCCGGAAGAGCCCACTGTGCCCATCAACGGCCGAGAGGGCAGTGGCTCTTCCACGGGGGTCTCGACGATGGGGTTATCGAGGTCCGCCTGAAGAAGCAGCCAAAGTCGAGTTGAATTCCGTTGCCAGATTACGGATTATACCACTCCAACGAGACCCGCTGCTTTCTTGGCTGGCGCGTGCTGGTGTTGATGCACAGCTTTCTGGAGTATCGCCATGACCGACATCCTTGGAACCGACTCCGCCGACCTGCTGGCGGGAACTGCTGACGCCGACACCATCGAGGGGAAGGCCGGGAACGACCTTCTGCTAGGTGGTGCCGGGGACGACAGCTATGTCTTCGCGCCGGGGTTCGGCTCAGATGTGATCCTGGATGAGGATGGCGGTGTGGTGGTCTTCGGTGCCGGCATCGCGCCCGCCGACGTCAGCTTTGAGCGCCCCGCTGCCTCCAGGGCTCTGGTCGTGCGAGTCGGCACGGATACGCTACGGATCGAGGGCCAATACGACGGTTTGTCGCCCCTTGGCGTGCCAGTTCCCGCGATCCGCGAGCTGAGGTTCGTGTCAGGCGAGGTGATCGATCTGACTGATCCCGATCTGTCCGTCACCTTCCTGGGGCTGCCCGCAGTCGCGGGGACAGCGGGTGAGGACTGGCTGCTCGGTTACGCGGGGGACGACACCATTCAGGGCGGGGCGGGTGATGACAAGATCCTCGATCCTGCTGGGGACGATCAGCTGACCGGCGGTCCTGGTGAGGACATCCTCGACGGCGTGACGGGGCTCGATCAGGCCGTCTTCGCGGGTCTCCGATCATCCTATGACATCGTCACCAACCCGGATGGAACCATCCGCGTGATCGATCTCGAGCCCCTGATCGACGGGGATGATGGGAGCGATACCCTGCTGAATATCGAGGAACTCCAGTTCAAAGATCAGACCGTCACTGTCGATGGCGGCCAGGATCCCGAGGGTTCGGGCAATCCGCCGGGCGATGACATCATGTACGCCGTTCTCGCCATGGATTCCTATAACCGAGGCTATGATCAGAAGATTGCCAACCTTGGCGAGCTTGGCTCAAGAATCGGGGAATGGAGGCACGTTACCGACTCGGTCCATGCATTTTTGGAACTGAATTCCTTGGCATACCAGGGGGGGTTTTACGCCGCCACCTATACGAATGGAGCGGAGAAAGTCATCTCTTATCGAGGGACAGACTCTCCCATCGACGCGCCACTTGGTTATCCAACCGCTTTAGGCCTTCCCTCAGTTCATGCATTTCTCGCCCAGTATTACTGGACGCGACAACAGAGTGACGCCACAGTCGTCGGTCACTCGCTTGGCGGCGGTTTAGCCGGCTTCGTTTCTGTACTGAATGATACGCCAGGTCTCGGTTTCGATTTCATGCCTTTCTTGTCTGCAGCGGTATATCCAGCGGTCCTTTCTGGAGCACTTCATGTCGACGCATTCAGGGGAGAGGTGGTTACAGGCGAGTTCCTCTCATTTGTTCGTCCATTACAGGTGCCTTTGCCACCCATTCACCAATTCGATTCGAATGCTGGGCTGTCTAATCCACTCAATTTGCACAGCATGGCATACCTGACTCTTCTCAAGTATGCCGAACAAAACAATCTGAATTCGTGGTATTCGATTGGAACTGAATTCTACAATGCCTACTTCGATGAAACAATTGCCTTGGCGGCCGGCGCTGAACACAGCAAACATAAAGGCAGTGGCACCTCTCTCGAATTGATGGAAGGGGCCATCGCCTATTCGGTGATTGATGGTTCCGACGGTCTCGTCTTCGGTAATACCGGAGCCCGCGCCCTCTTCGATGACCTCGACGCGTTTAGCATCCTCACCGATTCAGGCCGTTTGCCTAGTGTATTGAAAGGACAGACGCAAGGGGTCGTCGACGCCATCGTCCAGTTCGCCGGACAGATGGCGCTTCAGAAGGTGGATTATCTGAGTAAAGAGAGTCGCCTACTCGTACCCGAGGTAGGCATCCTCCTGTTTTTTAGCGAGGACGGCACGCCTGCGAATCCGGGTGATGCTACGCTCATGAAGATCGATCTCTCCGATGCACTCTGGAAGCTCAAGGGCGAAGACGGCAACGCTCCGCCAGATGAAATCAGTGTCAAAGGACTGAACGATTTGCTCAACGGTTTCTTTAATACAGCGGGACGAGATGAGTCGGCTCGTTCCGAACTGGGTTTTGCTCTGCTGCGTCTCTATGGCGCGGCCTTTAACCGGAAGGTTGTCGACAATTGGACGTTCGCACTCGCCGATGGGCCGCTCGATATCAGATTGACCGCACGCTCCGGGGACCCCGCTAGCTACGATGCCGAACACGCGGCCCTGTTCGCCGCTACGGACGGCGACGACCGCATCATCGGTGATTGGGGGAACGATCTGGTCTTGGGCGGATTAGGCGATGACATCCTCTATGGGGGGCTCGGTGCCGACATCCTGATCGGAGGGCGTGGCAGTGACGTCATGGTCGACACCATCACCGATAAGGTCAAGGATCTCGCGGGTCCCCGAATCCATGAGGATATCTACATTGGCAGCGGACAGGACGCCGGGACTGGGCGACTCGGGCTGTTCGGCTTCCTTGATTGGCTTCGTGGTTTCTCCGAGACTGACAGCGTCAGATACTCGGTCCGGTCGGATCCGGACGCTCCCGCGACGCTTGGAGCCTTGGGACTGACGGTGAACTGGCTCACGCCCTATACATTAGGCGACGCCGATGGCGTCATGGTCAGTATCACCCCCAATAAGTCTGACCCGGAAAAACCTGATATGGAAATCCCAGATCCGGATCTGATGTCAACTGACGTACTTGTCGGAATAGAGCGTCTGTATCTCTCGGAACGGGCCGACAAGATTTTTATCACCAAAGAGATGTTGACCGCACCCATCTGGATCGACATGGCCGACCCGGATGGAGAGCACTTCGGCAAGACCGATTTTGATGTCCTGAGCTATGCCGGGCTCGAAGGAAGCATCATGCTAGTGAATGGGGCGACCAAGGAGTGGGAGGGAATGTCGGCTTTGGATGTTCTCTCAGCACTCATGCCAAGCAGCATGCCAACGAATGCAATCGGCTTAGCCGTCTATTTGATCGAATCGGTCGTAAATCTGATGGTCAAGGCTCTGGAAACGGTCAGCGCCTACAATTCAGACCATGTATTACGCGTCACCGGGGCCGAAGACATCACGCTGACGGATCAGGGCGATGTGGTTGTGCACACGAGTATTGGCAAAGCGGCGTCATTGCTGACGGGATGGCCGAGCGGTGACGACTATCAGACGTTCGGAGATCTGCATCTCGCCGGGGGCGACGATTTCGCATATATCACCAACCCTGAATACATCTTTGCAGGCGAGCAAGTCGGCCATGAAGATGATGAGTCATCGCCCATCCGGACCTCCGCACCGGCCTCGGAGAATCTAAGGCTCACAGTATACGGGGACCAAGGCGACGACTGGCTGATCGTCCGCGGCGGAACGGGCGCCATCGTTGTGGGCGGCGCGGGCCGGGACTTCCTGTTCAATTCCTCCTATAAGGGCCAGATCTACGGCGACTCGCTCGACGGCACCGGGGCCGACGCCTCGGACATCTTCTGGTTCTCCCCCGGCACTTTCATCATGGACGCCGACGAGAAGGACATGCTGCAGATGTACGGGGTGCCGCTGACCGGAGGCAGCAATTCGCTATTCGGGTTTGAAGCCTATTCGCTCTCCATCGCCTGGGATACCATGCTCCCCTTTGTCTGGTACGGGATGACCAAGGAAAATCAGCTCATAGTGCATTCGGTCATCCACGATCTCATCGCCTCGGCCGCGGGCAAGGAAGGGGTCCTGGCGTCCTCGATGATCGTCCAGAACTATGACTTCGGCGGCATCGAGAACAGCTATCTGGGTCTGCCGGGGCGCGGCGACCTGAACATGGCCTTCCGGATCGTCGGCGGCGATGGCCAGGAGATCAGCCTGCTGCGCTCGGTCTTCGGCCAACTCGCCTTTGACCTCGACCAGTTGCTCGCCTTCGCCAAGATGTTGTTCTGGGTCCAGCCGGACGATCCGCTGGTGCTCGATCTCGACGGCGACGGACTGGAGACCAGTTCGCTCAGCCAGAGCAGTGTGCATTTCGACCTCAATGGGGACCTGTTCGCGCAGAGTACCGGGTGGGTCGCGGGTGACGACGGCTTTCTGGTTCGTGACCTCGACGGTAACGGCAAGATCCTGGATGTATCCGAGCTCTTCGGCGCGCCGGGCGGCTCCGGATTCGCCGAACTGGCCCTGCTCGACGACAACAGGGATGGCCGCATCGACGCCGTGGACTCGGCCTTCGGCGAACTGCTGATCTGGCAGGACCTGAACCAGGACGGCCAATCCGACGTCGGCGAGTTGAAGACCCTGGCGGATCACGGGATCACCGCGATTTCGGTTGCGGGCACGGCGCTCGGCGTCACGACCCCGAGCGGACATACGCTGCGCGAGCAGGCGAGTTTCATTCGCGCGGACGGCTCCACCGGCACTGTCTTCGAGATTCTGTTCGAGACCGACCCCATCCAGACCCTCTATAACGGCGACCGCGGTACCGCGGATTTTGCCGCGCAAAGTCCTTCGGGTGAGGCGCTGAACGCCCGTGGCTACGGCGTGCTGACTGATCTCACCGTCAATGCCTCCAATGATCTGCGGGTGAATGAGGCGCTCGCTGCTGCTGCCGCGGCCATGACCGAGCCCGACCTGGCGGCCCTGCGCGAGAGCGCGCGTCCCGTCTTTGCCGCCTGGGCCGCGTCGCTGGCGCAGACCCGCGAGCTCACGCCCCTACGCACCGCCACGGTGGATGGTGTGCCAAGTGTCGTCGACCAGGCGCTCTGGGTCGAGGACTCTACCGGCGGCTTTTTCAGACTTGCAAGTGGCGCACCGGTCACCGGTGCGGACGGCGCGCTCATCGAACGCCCGCAGATCGCGGACCTGCTGGCCCTGGACGGCTGGCGCCTGGAGCAGATGTTCTCACCCTCGACCCGCGTCGAGCCGGTGCAGTACCGCGACGGACGGCCCTATCTGGTCGAGTTGACCGACGGCCGCGCGACTGTCATCGACTGGGGCGTGAAGGTGGTGGATGCAGCAGGCGAATACTGGCGGCTCGCGAGCGGCGCGTCGGTGCTGGACGCCGCTGGGGTGGTGATCGCGCGCCCGACCAGCGCGGACCTGAGCGGCCAGTCCGGGGCAGCGAATCAGGAATGGCGGGTAGAACGCTTCGGCTATGACGGGTTCGGGGGGCTACCCTTCGACCGCCTGGCCGTCTATCTGATCGACGGCATTGTCACCGATTATACGGTTTGGATCGAGGACGAGGATGGGGGCTTCACGATCTGGGCGCGCAATCTCGACCGGGCGCTGGAACTCCAGCACAAGGATGGCCGGGGCGGCGGCTTTGGGCTGCGCGGCTACGCGGTGGATATCGATACCCTGACCGAAGCGGGCAGCACCGCGGACAGCCATTACCGCGCCGAAGTGCTGACGATCGATGAATTCCGCTTCGCGCTCGCCGCTTACGGCACCGCGTTCCGTCCCGAGATCCTCTATGCCACCCTCAACTCCGACACCGGACGCCTGAGCTATGAGACCGGCGGTTTCGGCACGGACGAGGGCGCTACGCCGACTCCCGCGGACAGCACCTATGTGTCCGTGATCGAGCCGGCCATCGGGTTGTTCGACATCCTGATGGAGCAGTACCTCTTCATGAGCCGCGGGGTGTCTGTGCGTCTCGCCGCCCAAGGAGGGCTTGCCGACTATTTCAGCGGGATCGAGTATCAGGCCGCCGCCGACCAATGGGTTCCGACCGCCGGGCGCGAGTTGGTGCCCATGCTGGAGGCGATCTTCGAGGGTGCGCCGGCGAACGCCGCGGGGACGCGCGACTGGCTGACCCAGTGGGAGGAGATCCTGAACGTCATCTATCCGGACTATCGCTTCCAGGCCGACGAAAAACTCACCCCGGAGTATCTCTTCCAGCAGATCGTGGCCGCCTGGGAGAACGCACCGCTCGCGCTCGACCTGGTCGCGACGGCCGAACGGCTGTCGGTGGACGAGGAGCGCATTATCCTGCACGACCCGGCGGATACCCTGGTCAAGGGCACCGACGGCGACGACCTCTTCTATCTCTCGACCGGCGACCAGACGGTCCGGGGTGGGGTCGGCAGCGACACCTATGTGGTCGGCCGGGACTTCGGCCAGGACGTGATCGAGGATGTCGAGAGTCCGCTGGACCGGCGCAGCGCCGATTTCCTGCGCTTCGCCCAACTGGTGCCGGAGGATGTCTATGCCACCAAAGACGGCATCGACCTGGTGCTGAAGGTACTCGGCAGCGAGGACGTGCTGACGGTGCGTGGGCAGTTCGATGGCAAGTGGATCGGAATCTTCGGGCGCGACTGGTCCGACGATACCGAGATGGTCAAGATCGTCTGGGCCGACGGCAGCGTCTGGTCGGCGATGGATATCGCTCTCGCGACCTCGCACCCGCTCGACAGCGATGATCTGGTGCTGGGTACCCCGACGCTGGACGTACTCGACGGGGGGCTGGGCAACGACCTGCTGCGCGGTGGGCGCGACAGCGATGTCTATATTTACCAGCGCGGCTACGGTCGCGATGTCATCGAGGATGACAACGACCAGATCTTCGTCGACCACTACGACATCGTGCAGTTCGGCTATGGGATCGAGGAGTCGGACCTGCGCTTCGTCCGTCAGGGCGCCAGCAACACGGTGGAGATCCGGCTGCTGGACGCGGACGGTACCGCGACCGGCGATACCCTGACCCTGGTCAACCAGTTCGAAATCATGAACACCTGGATCCTGGGGGTCCACTGGCTCGACCGGATCGAACGACTGGTCTTCGCCGACCAGTCCTTCCTCTGCGACACGGACATCATGGAACTGGTGGTGGAGCAGGCCAAGACCGAGGGTGCCGACGCTATCTTCGGTTTCTATTACGAAGACCGGCTGGATGGCGGCGCGCGCGACGACCTGCTCTGCGGCAGGGACCTGGACGATACCTACGTCTTCGCGCCGGGCTACGGTCATGACGTCATCGAGGACAACCTGGAAGACTTCCTGTCTGGTAGTTACGACATCCTCGAAATTGCGGGTTACACCTCAGAGGCATTCAGCTTCGAGCGCGACGGGGCTTCCGCCACCATTACCTTGCGGGTGGCTGACACGGACGACGCCATCACCTTGCGCAACCAGTTCAAGCTCACGTCCACCGTCCTGTTCGGCGACTACTACTACGACAATATCGACGAGTTGCACTTCGCCGATGGCGCCGTCTGGGACATGGCGACCTTCGGGCGGGTCCTGCTGGCCCAGGCGCGCACGGATGGCGACGACACTATCTACGGCTTCGACATGCGCGACACCTTGGACGGGGGCGCGGGCAATGACCGACTGGAGGGCGGGGTCTACTCGGACACCTATCTCTTCGCGAAAGGCTACGGCCAGGATGTGATCTACGACGCCAGCGCCGATCTCTGGCTGGCACCGGGATATGACACGCTTGAGATGCGCGGAATCGCGTTGACTGATGTGCGAATCTCCCGCGCGGGTGAAGACCTGACCTTTACGCTCAAATCGACCGGCGAGAGCCTGACCCTGGAGGATCAGTACAACCGCTTCGGCGGGCAGGAGAACGCCATCGAGCGGTTGGTCTTTACCGATGGCGTGGTCCTCTATACCGACCTGAATCCGGAGGATGTGGACCTGGTGGGGACCGACGAGGGCGAGACCCTGATCGGGACCCATTTTGCAGAGACCATCGACGGGCGCGGCGGCGACGACCTGTTGATGGGCTCGTCGGACGGCGATACCTATCTGTTCGATGCCGGCTCCGGCAACGATGTCATCCGTGACCGGGTCGAAGCGGGGTGGTATGGCGAGGACCGGGTGTTGTTCGGCGACGATATCAGCGTCGAGACCGCGATCTTCTCCAAGGTCGGTCTGGACCTGCTGATCACCCTGACTGACCGCCCCGATACGCTGCGCATCGAAGAGCAGTTCGGCAGCGTGCGCATGGGTGTGGAGCAATTCGTCTTTGCCGACGGTACCCGGTTCTCGATCTCCGATATCGAGGAACTCTTGACCATCGCCGGCGGCGGTCGGGGCGATGACGTGATCACCGGCCTGCCCGATCGCGAGAACGTACTCGACGGCCGGCAGGGGGATGATCGGCTCATCGGTGGTTCCTATTCAGACAGCTATGCCTTCGGCACCGGTTATGACCTGGACGAGATCCTGGAGTACCGGCAGAGTCAATCCCAGGCGAGCGCGCTGGACAGGGTGATCTTCGACGCGCTGATTACCCCCGAGACGATCCGGATCGGGCGGGACGGCAACGACCTGCTGTTCTCCCTGCCGCTGTCCGGCGATCAGTTGCGGATCGTCGACGGGCTCGGCGCCCGGCCCGTGGAGCGCTTCCTGTTCGGCGACGGCCGCGAGCTTTCGCTCGCGGAGATCAAGTCGCTGATGCTCCAGGGCTCGGACGGCGATGATGAACTGCTGGGCTTCGACGACCGGGCCGACCGGCTCGCCGGCGGTCTGGGCTCGGACCTGCTGGCAGGCGGGCTCGGCAACGACACCTATGTCTTCGCCCTCGGCGATGGGGCGGACGCCATTCAGGAGACCGGTGGCACGGACCGGGTGGAATTCGGTGAACTGATCACCTATGAGCTGGTGGATCTGTTCGCCGACGATGGCAATCTGGTGTTCCGCTTCCAGGGCTTCGACGACAGCCTCGTCATTCTAGGCGCCTTGGAGAGTACGACCACGCGCGTCGAAACCTTTGTCTTCGCCGACGGTTTCGAGCTGACCTTCGACCAGGCGCGCCAGGCCCTGATCGACGCCCTGGCGCGCGCGGGCGATGATTTGGTGCAGGGCTTCAACGACCGCGCCGACCGCATCGCCGGCGGCACCGGCCACGACCTGCTGAGCGGACTCGGGGGCGACGACCGCTACGAGATCGCCGCGGGCGATGGCTTCGACATCATCAACGATCGCGGGTTCTCTGCCGCTGACCAGATCCTCTTCACCGGCCACCTGGCCGAGGCGGCACGGGTGAGCCGTGTCAATCCCGACCGGCTCGATGTCCTGATCGACTTCAGGGACGGTGATCAGGCCCTGATCCGCGACGGGCTGGTGACGGGAGCCGCCTCCAGTATCGAGTCGCTGGTCTTTGCCGACGGCGAGACCTGGGGTGTCGCTGACCTGCGCACGGCCATTCTGTCCGGCGCGACGACCGACGGGGCGGACCTGATCCTGGGCTTCGCCGATGCCGATACGGTGGCAGGCGGTCTCGGTGACGACGAACTCGACCTGGGAGCCGGTAGTGACCTCTATCGCTTCACCCGCGGCGATGGGCACGATCTGATCACCGACACGGGCAACTCGTGGGAAACGGATCGGCTGCAGATCGCGGGCTATCGGCCCGATCAGGTCAGTGTCCTGCGACCTTATGCGGACCGCGACGACCTGCTACTGGCGTTTGAAGACACTGACGACGAGGTCCTCCTCGCGGGCCAATACAACAGCACTGGCGGTCGCGGGGTCGAGCAAGTTTTGTTCTCCGACGGGACTGTCTGGAGCCGCGCCTTCATGGCGCAGCACATCTCTGCCGGGGGCACCGACGAGAATGAGACGATCCTGGGTGGCAGCGGCGGGGATCTCCTAATCGGCGCCGATGGCGACGACCTACTATCTGGCGGCGAAGGGTCTGATACTTATGTTTTTCGTCGCGGTGACGGCTACGACCTCATCGACGACAACGGCTGGGACGACACGGATGCGGTTCGGCTCGATGGCATTCTGCCCGGGGATCCGATCCTGTCCCGCGCACTCGGTGATCCGACGACCCTGGTCATCGACTTCAGCGGAGGCGGCGGCCAATTACGTCTCCTCAACGCCCTAGATGGCTCGCGCGCGGACCAGATCGAGCAGCTCCGTTTCGCGGACGGCACGGTTTGGACCGTCCCGCAGGTGCGCGAGCGCCTCATCGCCGCTGCCTCCACCGTCGGCGACGATGCGCTTGCGGGCTTTTCGGGCGCGGACGTGATAGCGGGAGGTCCGGGCGACGATTGGGTCTCGGGCGGCGATGGCTCGGATACCTACCTGTTCGGCCCAGGGGGCGGCCAGGATCGCATCAAGGATACCGGGTACCGCGACAATGACGTGCTGCGCATCCTGGGCTTCGCACCGGGCGAGGCGACGCTGGCCGTCGACCGTTTCGACCGGGCGGATCTCGTCATCTCCTTCCCGAGCGGCGAGTCGGTCAGGATCCGCAACGGACTCGATGGGGTTTACGACGACGAGATCGAGCAGATCCGCTTCGACGACGCGACCGTCTGGTCGATGGCCGACGTGCGTGCCGCCTTGATCGGTGCCCAAGAGGTCGCCGGTGCGGGTGTCATCCGCGGCTTCGGCGGCAACGAGACGCTGACCCTCACCGCGGGCAATGCGACTCTCATCGGCGGGGAAGGGGTTGACACCTATGTCTACCGGGCAGGCGCCGGGTTTGCGACCATTGATGACCAGGGTTATTACAACACCGACGCGCTGGTGCTCCCGGACTTTTCCACCAGCGAAGTGCAATTCGCATGGGACCCGATCGACAAGAACGATCTGCTGATCTCGTTCGTGCCGGCGAATGGTCAGGTGATCCCGGAGGGTGCGGGCATCCGCATCCTGGATGGACTCGCCGGTAGCAGCGCGAACCAGATCGAGGTTCTTCGCTTCGGCGACGCGACTGAAGTGACCCTAAGCAAGGTGCGCGACCTTTTGGCCGCCCAGCAATCAAGCGATGGCCCCGATCGGATCGAGGGCTCCGGAGACGATGACTGGATCGTCGGAGGACTCGGCGATGACCTGCTGATCGGCAACGCCGGCTCGGACACCTATCTGTTTCAGCGCGGGGACGGTCGGGATACCGTCTCTGACGGCGGATATTACGACTCGGACGTCATCCGTATCGAGGGCTATTCGCCCGATGCGGTGCGTCTTGCCCTGACAGGCGTCGACCGTACGGATCTGGAAATCATCTTCGTCGGAACGCAGGACGCCATCCTGGTACCCGACGCCTTCTATGCGAACAGGGGTCCCATCGGATTCCCTGACGATTCTTACGGGGGTACGGTCAACGAAATCGGACGCTTCGAGATCGCCGCGGGGCAGGGCGTCGAGCCCGATGCGGTCTGGTGGGCAGCCGAGATCCGACAGCTTCTCGTCGATGGGCAGGAAACGGATGGCGACGACCTCGTCCGAGGCTTCGACGGTGACGAGACTTTGGCGGGGCGGGGCGGCGACGACATATTGATTGGCGGAGACGGTGCCGACCTTTATCTCTATCGCCCCGGCGATGGTAACGACCGAGTCGAGGACAACGGGCTTTACGATACCTTGGACTCCGGCGTCCCCTGGGGATTCGGCGATTTGGTGCGCCTCGTCGGGGTCACGGCAGCGGAGATAGCGGTCGCGGCAAATCCGCTGCGTCCGAACGATGCGGTTCTGACCTTCGCCGGGGCGGAAGGCTCCCTAACCATTGTCGACGGTCTGATCGAAAACCCTTTCAATCGTATTGAGTGGATCGAACTGGGAGACGGGACAACCTGGAGCGGCCAGGATCTTCCCGCTCGGGTGCAATCGCCGACCTCGATCGAAGTACCGGGTACGGACGGCGATGATACCTTCACGAACGGGCTCGCGAATCAGGTCTTCGCGGGCAGCGACGGGAACGATACGTATGTCTATGCCCGCGGAGATGGCGTGGATCGGATCGCGAATGAGGAGGGGTATTTTCAAGGCTCCGCCGACTCGCTCACCCTCATCGGACTCTCGCCCGCTGAGGTGTCGGTGGAGCGCGACGGCAGCTCGGCGATTCTGCGATTTGCGCAGAGCGCTCCGGGTGCCGACGACGGCGGCGCCATTCTGCTTCCGAGCTCGTTCGATTCCGACTACGACAGCGGCATCGAGACCATTGTCTTCGCCGGACTTGATATTGTCTGGGACGCCGCGAGCCTGCGCGATCGATGGCGTACGGCGCAGTTTACCGACGGCCCCGATTCGATCGACGGCTTTACAACGGCTGAGACCTTCGCGCTCAGTTTAGGCGACGACGTCATCCGGGGGGCTGGCGGCAATGATGTCTATCGCTGGCGTCGTGGCGAGGGCAACGATCGCTTCGTCGAAGATGCCTTCGGGGGCGATGCGGACCGGCTCGAAATCCTGGGCGTCGATTACTCGGAAGTGACTGTCGAGCGCGATGGCAATGACGCCCGCCTGGTCATTGCGCCGATGGTTGGGGACCCAGGCGCAACCCTGTGGCTAAGTGACGCATTCAACCAGGGTTACGGCAGCGGGATCGAGACCATCGTCTTCGACGGCGGCACCCTGTGGACCGAGTCGGAACTGCGCGATCTCTGGAGCGCGACCCAATTCGGGCCAGGCAACGATACCTATTACGGGTTCGACGCGGCCGAAACCCTGGAACCCGGGGCCGGGACCGATTCGGTCAACGGTGCCGGCGGTAACGACTCATACGTCTGGTCCCGCGGCGACGGCGACGACATTTTTACCGAGGAGGGCTTCAACGGCGACGACGACGTGCTGGATCTGCACGGTGTTCTCAGGGGCGAGTTGACCATCCTGCGCGACGGCTCGGGTGCCATCCTGTCCATCGCCGATGCGGCGGGCGGGCCGGGTGGACGCATTGCACTGCCGGCGGGTCTTGATGGCACCTACGGCAGCGGCATAGAACGCATCGTCCTCGACGACGGCACCGTTCTGACCCAAGGCGATCTGCGCCTGAGCTGGCTCGCGAGCCAGGTCACTGCTGGCGACGATTCCATCTCCGGCTTCGGCGGGGCGGACACGATCGAAGCTGGCCGTGGTGATGACTACTTGAACGGCGGCGGCGCCAACGACTCCTTCATCTGGTCACGCGGCGATGGGCACGATCGGATCGTGGAGGACCGCTTTAGCGGTGATGCTGACACCCTGCAACTGGTAGGGGTGCTGGCGGACGAGGTACGGGTCACCAGCCGCGACGGGTTCGTGATCCTCGAGATCGCCGAGACAGTCGCTGGGGCGGGCGATGGCGGGCACATCGAGCTGGCGAATACACTGAACTCAGACTACGGCTCGGGCATCGAGACGATCGCATTCGACGACCGGACCATCTGGGCCCAAGACATCCTACGCGCGCGCTTGCTGGCCGACCAGACGACGGCGGGCAACGATCTGATCCAGGGCTACAGCACCGCTGACCTGATCACCGGTGGTCCAGGCGATGACCTGCTCTTGGGCGGGGACGGCGACGACCTCTATGTCTGGCGACCTGGTGATGGCAACGACACGATCCGTGAAGCGATCAATGAGGGTAACGCCGACACCCTGGTTCTGCGTGGGGTCCAGCCCGAGGATGCGACCCTGCAGCGGGGTATCGGCGAGACCCTGGTGCTGCTGATCGCGCAGATTGGAGACGCCCCCGCGACCCGCATCCTACTTGAAAACCGCTTCGGTACAGAGTATTCGACTGGCATTGAGCGCATCCTGTTCGAGGACACGGGTCTCGCCTGGAGCGAGGACGGATTCGCGGCCCAGACCCTGCTCGCCGCCGCGACCGACGGCGACGACGACATCATCGGCAGCCTGCTCGGCGACCGCATCCGCGCCCGGTTGGGCAACGACCAGGTGAGCGGGCGCGAGGGTGGCGATACCTATGCCTTTCAGGCCGGGGATGGGCGCGATACCTATGAGGACGATGGCGACGGTGCTGGCGACCTGATCGAGATCCAGGGCTACGGCATGGACGAGGTGCTGTTCCAGCGTCTGGGCACCGACAGCGACGACCTGATCATCCGTTTCCGTGGCTCCAACGACGCCATCACTGTACTAAATGGCCTGGCGGGTACGAGCGGCGACACCGTCGAGTCCTTCCTGATCCTAGATGCCGGGGTCACCCTCTCGATCGACGAGGTACGCGCGCGCATCCTGCTCGACCGCACCACCGCAGGGGCCGATCTGATCGCGGGGACCGCCGACGCCGATATCCTCGGCGGCGGCGCAGGCGCGGATGTCCTCGACGGACGCGGCGGCGACGACCTCTATCGCTATACCCTCGGCGACGGCGAGGACTGGATCGCCGACGGCGGGACCACCACCGGCGACCGCCTGGCGGTTGCGGGTTACGGCGCGGCCGACCTGAGCGCCATCCGGCGCAGCCCGCCGGCCGGTGACGACCTGATCCTGGAGTTCCGCGACGGCGACCGGGTCATCCTCGCCCAGGCGCTCGACACCGGGCCAGAAGGGGTGGAGACGGTGGTCCTCGCCGACGGGACCCTCTGGGACCGCGACACCCTGCGCACGCTGGCGCTCGCCGCGGCCGGGACCAACGGGAACGACGCCATCTGGGGCTTCGACTCGGCGGACCTGCTCCAGGGGCGCGCGGGGGACGACGAACTCCATGGCGGCGGTGGCGGCGATCTCTATCGTTATGCCGCCGGTGATGGGTCCGATCGGATCGCGGACGACGGCGACGCGCTCGGCACGGACGTGCTGGAAATCACGGGGTATGTGGCGGCCGAGGCCTCGGTCCAGCGCTTCTACCAGGGCGACGACGGCATCCTGCTGACCTTTGCCGGGGCGCCGGCGGATCGGGTCCTCATCCTCAACACCCTTGCCGAGGGCCCCGCGGACCGGATCGAGGAGATCCGCTTCGCCGATGGAACCGTCTGGACGATGGAGACGGTATTCGAGCTGCTGGAGAACAATGCACCGGTCGCGCGTCAGGATGGTTTCTTTAGTGCCGTCGAGGGTGCGGACACCCTGATCTCCGCGGCCGCGCTGCTGGAGAACGACTTCGATCCAGACGGCGAGGCCTTGCGGGTCATCACCGTGAACGCGGCCGAGCACGGGGCGGCGCAACTCAACGCGGCCGGCGACGTCATCTTCACGGCCGAGGTGGGATTTACGGGTGTCACCTCGTTCGATTATTCGATCACTGACGGCCGCAACGGGCTGGCCGCCGCCACGGTCTATCTGCGCGTGCGCCCACCGGCCAGCGCGAACGACGATGCCGGGCTCACCGTGCCGGAGGACGGCAGCCTGGTGATCCGTGCCAGCCGGTTGTTGTCGAACGACGCGGACGGCGACCTGCTGATCCTGGCCAACGTCTTCGACGCGGTGGGTGGCAGCGTCACCCTGTCATCGGCAGGCGCGGTCACCTTTGTGCCCACGCCGGACTATCAGGGTCCCGCAAGCTTCCGTTACGCCGCCAACACCCCGGCGGGCGGACGGGCGGAGGCGACCGTCTCCATCCTGGTCACCCCCGTGAACGATGCGCCGGAGGCACGCAACGACGCGGGTTTTTCGGTTGACGAGGGCGGGCAACTCAGCATCTCCGCCGCCGCCCTGCTCGCAAACGATCGCGATATCGATGGTGATATGCTGCACTTGGTCGCGGTCACGCCGGGCCCGCATCTGGCGGCGGTGCTGCAGGCCGACGGCAGCGTCCGGATCACCCCCGCGGCCTTTTTCTTCGGTACGGCAACCTTCTCCTACCTGATGCAGGACGCCACCGGCGCCGCCGACCGGGCGGAGGTCTCGGTGACCGTGGTTCCGGTCAACGACCCGCCGGAGCCCGCGGACGATATGTTCGTGATCCGGGAGGACTCACCGCGTTTCTTCGCGGTGGCGGAACTGCTCGCCAACGATATCGAGCGCGACGGCGATCCGCTGGAGGTGATCCGGGTCTTCGGCTCCGCGGGCGGAAGCGTGGAGTTGTTCGAGAACGGCACCATCTATTTCGAGCCGAACGCCAACTACTACGGCCGCGGTGGTTTCTCCTATGAAGTGGACGACGGTCAGGGGGGCAAGGCGAGCGCGCGGGTCAACATCCAGGTCGATCCAGTCAACGATGCGCCTTTCGCCCGGGACGAGGCTTGGGATGACGATGGCATCGACTTCCTGAGCGGAGTCGAGGAGGCGGTGCTGCTGATCGACCCGGCGGACCTGCTGGCCAACGACAGTGACTTGGATAGCCTGGGCATCGCGGTGGCGTCCGTGTCCGCCCCCGAAAACGGCACGGTCGCCCTGCGCGACGACGGTCTGATCGCCTTCACGCCAGACCCGGACTATTGGGGCGAGGCGTCCTTTCGCTATGTCGTCGCCGATGGCGCCGGGGGTGTGGCGGATGCCCGCGCGACCCTGTGGTTCCGGCCGGTGGGGGATGCGCCGCCGAGTGCGGGTGACGATACGATCAATTTATTCGAGGACGTGGACACGACGATTCCGGGTTCGGTGCTGCTCGGCAACGACAGCGACATCGACGGCAATCCGTTGCGGATCGTCTCGCTGATCAACCTGCCGGCCCATCTGCGCTCGGGCGTCGCCGAACTGACCCCTGAAGGGGATATTATCTTCCGACCAAACCTCAATGCCAATGGGTGGACCTACTTCGATTACGTGGTGACCGACGACGCCGACGGCGAGGATAGCGCCCGCGTCTATGTCACCATCGTTGCGGTCAACGACGCGCCGACCGCGGTGGCGGACGCCGCGGCCACGACCCTCGATGCACCGCTGGTGGTCAGGATCTCGGACTTGCTCGCGAATGACCGCGATGTCGATGTGGATCCAAGCCGCTATGCCGACATCCTGAGTTTCGTGGCGGCACAGGCACCGGATCTGGGCACGCTCTCGATCTTTGAGCACGAGTTCATCGTAGTGGAGATGCCCATCGGTTATCAGGGCCCGACAGGATTCAGCTACAGCATCGCTGACGAGCATGGCGTCACCGATGAGGCCCGGGTCGAGGCGACGGTGCTCCCAACCCCGGCGCTCGTGTTCCTGGGCTCCGAGCAACGCGACCTGCTGATCGGGACCGACCGGGCGGAGCGTTTCGAGGCCCGCGGTGGCGACGATGTGATCCAGGCGCGGAGCGGTGACGACCTGATCATCGCCTCCGACGGTGCGGATCGGATCGATGGCGGTGAAGGGTCCGATACCGTCTCCTTCGCGGAATCCAACATCGGCGTGCGCGTCGATCTTCAGAGCCGGATCGGCCAAGGGGGCTTCGCCCAGCGTGACCTTTATAGCGGGATCGAACACCTGACGGGCTCGCCTTATGCGGATCAACTCTATGGCGATGGCGCTATCAATCAGCTCGCCGGAGGTGACCGCGGGGATCTGATCGACGGCCGCGGGGGTGACGACTGGCTGAGCGGCGGTTCCGGTGACGACATCCTGGTCGGGGGTGTGGGTGCCGATCGGATCGCCGGTGACGAGGGTTCGGACACCGTGGACTATGCGGATTCACCGCAGGCCGTGACGATCTCGCTCGTCGGCGGCAGCGCCGGCGGGGGCGACGCAACCGGCGACCGGCTCGAAGGCATCGAGAACCTCACCGGCACCCAACATGGGGACCGGCTTGAAGGGAATGAGGACGCCAATATCCTGTCGGGCGGACGCGGCGATGACGTGCTACTCGGGCTCGGGGGCGACGATCTGCTGAGCGGTGGGCGGGGTGCCGATACCCTGGATGGCGGCCTTGGTGTCGATATCGCCGACTACTCGCTGTCGGCAGAGGGCGTGCAGGTCGATATGTCGGGCCTAACCGCGGGCGGCGGCGATGCCGCAGGTGACCGCTTCCGCGACATCGAGATCGTCCAGGGTTCCTACCATGCCGATACCCTGGTGGGCAACAGCGGCGACAATCGCCTGCGCGGTGGGCTCGGTGCGGACAACATCGACGGCGGCGGCGGAATCGATATCGCCGACTACTCGACCTCGGACCAGGCGGTCCGAGTCGATCTGGGCGCGGGGACGGGCGCGGGTGGCGACGCGGCGGGTGATGTGCTCACCAACATCGAGGAACTGATCGGCTCAGGCTACGACGATGAGCTTCGCGGTGGGTCAGGCGACGAGACATTCGATGGTCTCTACGGCGCCGATCTGCTCGCCGGCGCAGGTGGTTCCGACACCTATCGTTTCGGGTTCGACAGTCTCAACGACCAGATTGTCGAGTTCGGCGAAGCGGGCGATCGCGACCGGCTGTTACTCGGTGCCGGTATTCGTCCGACAGATGTGAGTCTGGTGCGCGACGGCCAGGATCTGCTGATCGAGTTGGAGCACGACGACGGCCTGACCATCGATACCGTCTTGGTCGTTGGCCATTTCGACAGGCCCGAGACTGGGATCGAAGAGTTCGTCTTCGGCGACGCGAGCGTCTGGACCCGGACGCAGATCGAGACCTTGACGCGCGCGGGTCGCTTCAATGCGGCCGACGATGTGGTCCGATTCGTACTGGAAGATATGCCGCATTTCATCGACCCGGCCTTGCTGTTCGAAAACGATGTGGAGGGCACGACGGCAGGGCTGCGCGTGGTGCGGGTAGACGGCTTCGTAAACGGGACGGCCGTGATCGGGCCGGATGAGCGCATCACGTTCTTGTCCGCCCCCGATTTCTTCGGCGATGCCTTTTTCGACTATACGGTTGCCGATGCCTTAGGGCGCGAGAGTACCGCGACGGTCGAGGTCAATGTACTCAACGTCAACGATGTGCCATTTGCAGCCGATGACGGGGTCTTCTTCGGCGTGGAGGACCAGCCCCTGTTCATTCCACTCGCCGACCTGATCGGCAACGACGGCGATGTGGACGGCGATCGGCTGACCATCGTCGCGACCGAACCGCTGGTTGGCCTGGATGGCAACTATCTCTATCCGGGCTTCGGCGGTACGAACGGTAGCGCCATCGTGCTCGCGAACGGCGTGGAGTTCACCCCGGCTCTCGATCACTTCGGGTTCGCCGGACTCCAGTACCGCATCAGCGATGGAAACGGGGAGACCGCCACCGCCAGCGTGGAGCTCCATTTCATCGGCGTCAACGATGCCCCGCGCGTCCTGGATGATACGTTCAGGACCCGGCTTGAGGTTCCGATCGTCATTCCCGTCGGGACGCTGATCGGCAACGATACAGATCCTGAGGAGGATGCGCTCTCCTTCATCTCGGCGGGCTCCGCCGCGCACGGCTCCTTAATGATTGAGGAGGTCGTGCAGGATGGCGCTGCCATCCGCTCGGTGGTCTTTACTCCAGCCCCGGGGTTTCTTGGCGAGGCGACCTTCACCTATCTGGTTGCGGATGACCGCGGGGCCGCTGCAACCGGTACTGTCAAGATCGATGTCGTACCGCTCAACGACCCGCCGATTGCTCGGGACGATGGGGGCTTCAGAACCCTGCAAGACCAGCGTTTGCTGATCGATCCCATGGCCCTCTTGGCGAACGACAGTGATCCAAACGGCGATGCGCTGGCGGTCGTCCGACTCGACCCCTTCCCGGAGAATGGGCAGGTTAGACTCACCGCGGAGGGACTGATCGCGTTCGATCCCCGTCCGAACTATAACGGCGAGGCTTCTTTTACCTATGTCATCGCCGACGGACGTGGAGGCGAGAACGAGGCAACGGTTTCGGTCTTCATCGCACCACCTAATGGTGCGCCGGTGGTCCGGGATGATGTTGTCGGTGGCTTTGAGGACTTGCCGCTGTTCCTGCCTGCATCCACGGTATTCGCGAACGACTCCGATCCCGAAGGCGATGTCCTGTTCTTCAACCAGGTCGAGTGCCTTGGTGTGGTGCTGAACGATTTTTCCGACCGCACAACGATCACGTACCGGATCGAGCGTGCCGCGCTGGGCTTGTCCGAGAGCGCGGCGCTTTCGGTGAAACTGGCCGGTGGGCGCCTGCTGCCCGACTGGCTCGAGTTCGATGCCGCCACCGACACCCTTTCCGGGACACCTCCGCAGGCCTATGTGGGTCGGCTCGCGCTCGAGATCCTGTCCCGCACCATCGACCCGGTCACCGGCGAAGAGACGACGGCGCGGGCCAGTCATGAGCTTGTCGTGGACGCTGCGCTCATCTTCTCCACCGGCATACTCTCAACGGACTACCAGGCCCACGCCCCGGTGAACCTGGCGATTCCCGCCGATGGACTGGACCTCGGTCAGGTGGTTGCGGCCGCAGCGGCATTGAGCGCAGGCGATCCGCTGCCGGCCTGGCTCGCCTTCGATCCGCACACCCTCACCCTCTCCGGACAGCCGCCAGAACGCTACGTGGGAGCACTCGATATCCGTGTGCTTGTGACCACCGCCGACCCAGCCACCGGTGAGCGCTCCGAGCACCTGCTCCGGATGCCCCTGGTCATTGATGAGCCGACGGATTTTCCTGGCGGTTTCGGACTGGTGAAGGACGGCGACGATATGCGTATCATCGCACCCGCGGACTGGTATGGAACCATTGCGCTCCGCTACCGGGCGGAGGATGTTAAAGAAGCGGTATCGGACGAGTGGGCGATCGCGGTCGTCAATATAGCAGCCCAACGGGAGTTGCCGGAGGCCGCAGATGACGCATTTCTGACCATTGCCGGCCAGGGGATCCGTATACCGTTCGAGGCCATCCTGGCAAATGACCGTGACGACGATGGGGATCCGGTGCGGGTGACGGCTGTCCCTGGGCTGGAAGACGACGGCGTCGCGACGCTGTTCGCCGAACCCTTTGTCTTCAGGTTGCCGGAGTCGTCCCGTACTGGCCTCATCAAGGACTTCGTCGACTACGAGATCGCACTGGTCGATGGCGGTGCATTGCCGGGGTGGCTGTCCGAGGACAAGGGTGTTATCTCCGGCACACCGCCGGTCGGCTTCGAGGGAGCGCTGCACATCCGCGTGACGGCCAGGGACGGGTCCGCAGCGGCGGTCGTGACAGAGCACGCGCTGGCGCCCGAGCCAAGCGGGACGCTCAGGCTCATTGGCACCCCACTGCTGATCGAACTGCCGGACGGGGCAACCCAGGGGCAGACGGCTCCATCCTTCTCCGCAACACTCGCCGATGGCTCGGACCTGCCGGAGTGGCTGGAGCTTGATCCAGCGACGGGCGCCCTTTCCGGTTTGCCTCCTCTCGACGCCCCCGCATCGCTTGAGGTCCTGGTGACGGCCGCAGATGGTGCGACCCGGATCGAGACGCGCATGACCGTCGAGACGGGTCCCGCCGCGGTTTGGGCCTTCATGTATTCACCCGCGCAGGAATTCACGGGCTCCGACAGATTCGTCTACCGGATCACAGATGATGCGGAGGGCACGGACGATGCCTTCGTTCAGATCCGGGTCGTTCCCGCCGCGTCGCCACCCGTGGCGCGTGACGATGCCGGCTTTGTGTTGGCGGAGGACACGAGTCTTACCATCCATCCCGCCGCGCTCCTGGCCAATGATGAGGATCGCAATGGCGATCCGATCCGGCTGATTTGGGTCGGTGACGCTGAAAAAGGGACGGTGGAGTTGGTTGACGGGCTCGTCCGGTTCACGCCTGAATCGAACTACGACGGCCCGGCGAGCTTTGACTACCGGATCACGGATGATCGTCACGGCGAGGCAACAGCGACCGTGTCATTGGTCGTAACCCCGTCGAACGCGGCACCGCTCGCGGTCAATGACCGCTTTGGCGGTATCGAAGATACAGCCCTGATCCTGAGCCCCGATGCGTTGCTGGCGAACGATCTTGACCCCGATGGCGACCCGATCAGCTTCGTCGGGGTTGAAACCAAGGTCTTGCATGGTCGCGCCTTCACGCTGCCCGATGGACAGATCTCGTTCACCCCGGACGCGGACTGGTTTAGCGAGGTGATCTTCCAGTACCAGATCACCGACGGACGCCTTCAGTCGCCGAGCGCGGTCCAGGGACAGGCCTATCGCCAGATAGTGATCGACTTTGCGCCAGTCAACGATGCGCCACGTACTCAGGATAACGGCGGCTTCGCAACGCCAGAGGACACGGCAATCAGGATCGATCCTGCGGCCCTCCTGGCCAATGACCGCGATGTGGAGGCCGATGCAATCCAGGTCGTCGGGGTCGGCGACCCGGTGAATGGGATGGTGCAGTTCGATGGAAGCACGATCACCTTCACCCCGCAGTCGGGGTATTTCGGTAACGGCGGCTTCAGCTACCGGGTGCAGGATGCCCAGGGCGCAGGCGCTACCGCCTTCGTCTCGGTCTCGGTGATACCGGACCAGGACCTCCCGATTGCCCTGGACGACCAGGTCGGTCGTATCGACGAAGGTGGATCGATCCTGATCGATCCCGCGGGCTTGCTCGACAACGATGCCGATCCGGACGGCGACCCCCTCAGTCTGGTCGGGCTGGAGAATGTCTTTGGCGGCACTGCCAGTCTGACCGGGGAGGGGCTCATCCTGTTCCAAGGCAATCCAGACTTCAATGGAGTTGCCCGCATCACCTACCGCATTGCGGATCCTGGCGGGCTCACTGCAACCGCCGATGCCCTGATCGCGGTAACGCCGGTGGACGATGCACCGAGAGCAGGACCGGACGCGCTGGCAGGCATGGAGGACCAGACCCTGGTCATCCCCGAGTTGGACCTGCTGCGCAACGACATGGATCCGGATGGGCATTCGTTCCAGATCACTGGGATCACGTTCGACACCCATGGCATCGCGGTATTGGACGGGGGCGGCAACGTCATTTTTACCCCCCAGGCAGATTATTTCGGTGAGGCGGGTTTCAGCTATACCGTGAGCGATACCACCGGTTTGACCGGCACGGCTACGGTCAGAGTGGATATCGCCCCGACAGCCGACGCGCCGCGAGTGATCAGCGGCCCAACGCCGATCCATGTCAGCGAGGATTTTAGCTTTATCCATCCGCTGCCATTCGAGGTATTTACCGACCCTGACGGCGATGAGCTGACCTACAAGGTTAGCGCTGCCGGTGGTGGGTCGCTGCCGGGCTGGATCTCTGTCGATACGGGGCAGTTGAGTGGCCGTCCGCCACTCGATTTCAACGGCGTTGTCGCGCTGACCTTGACCGCCAGCGATGGGACTTTCGAGAACAGCACCGACCTCAATCTCGTCGTTGATCCGATCAGTGATGCACCACTGGCGCAAGACGATCATATCGCTGGGGTCGAGGATGAGACGCTTGTCATCCCGATTCTGGACGTGCTTGCGAACGATCAGGACCCGGACGGCGACCTGATCCAACTGATCCGCATATTCGACGTCATCGGTGTCAATGCCGCCTTGGATGGGGTTGGAAACATCGTCGTCACGCCTGCGGCCGACCGATCTGGGGAGGCATCTTTTTGCTACGAAGTACGCGATGCGGCAGGGGAAACGGATCACGCACGGATCGATCTTTTGTTCATGCCGGTCAATGATGCGCCAAGAATGACAAGGGATCTCGACAGCCTGACCCTGTTGGAGGATAAGGCGTTGTCGGTGGTGCTGCCCGACGGGGTCTTCGAGGATCCTGACGGGGATGCTATCGTGTTGCGACTGGAGGCGGCGGATGGCTCCGCGGCCCCGAACTGGTTGCATTGGGACCAGTCGAGCCGGACCCTGTCGGGCACGCCGCCAACGCAATACAACGGCCTTGAAGAGCTCGCTTTAGTCGCCTCCGACGGCAAGACCGAAACCGCGGCCCCCTTCACGCTGGCGGTCATGCCGGTGAACGACGCCCCGACATTGATCGCCCCCCTGTCCGACCGCTATGTCGCCGCGGAAACGCCGTTCGCCATCGCCTTGCAGACGCATACAGTGGTCGATCCCGATGGTGATGTGCTGACGGTTGAGCTGCTTCCCGCCGTGGGAACCGACTCCGTGCCGGAATGGTTGACCTTCGATACCTTGACTTTCAGCCTGGCCGGGCAAGCTCCCGTGGACTTCAGTGGCAAGGTTGAACTGCTAATGCGCTGGAGCGACGCTGAATTCAGCGTACAGGATCCGTTCACACTTCATGTAGTTACGGCCAACCAGCCGCCATCCACTGCGTCTTTTAGCGAAGGCGGTGCGTCGGTTGTCTTGAACAGTCATGCCCAAGTCCGCGATGCCAGGCTTTCCGCCTTGGGTAACTATGGTGGGGCTCTGGTCACGCTGATTCGGCATGGTGAAGCCAACATCCAGGATGTCTTTAGTGCCAAGAGCAGCGGAACCTTAGAGCCATTCACAGAGAATGGCGGTCTCGTCGTTGGTGGCGTTACCGTCGGTATGGTCACCAAGAACTCGGGTGGCACACTCGCCCTGATCTTCAACAGCAACGCTACGCAAGACACGGTCGATTCAGTCCTGCAGCAGATTGCCTACAGCAACACCTCGGACATCCCACCCCCCTCAGTGCAGATTGACTGGGTTTTCAGTAACGGCATCAACGATTACCAGGGGAACGGGGGGGCTCCATCTGTTGTCGGCAGCACCACCGTCCGCATCGCCGCTGTCAATGACGCCTCGACGGGCTCAGTCACGATCAGCGGCACCGCCAGTCAGGGGCAGACACTGACCGCCGCCAATACACTAGCTGACGCCGACGGTCTGGGCACGATCAGCTATCAGTGGCTGGCCGACGGCAGCGTCATCAGCGGCGCCGCTGGTAGCAGCACGCTCGTGCTGGGCCAGGCGCAGGTGGGTAGGGCCATCAGTGTCAGCGCTAGTTACACCGATGGCTGCGGTACGGCCGAGAGCAAGATCAGCGGAGCCACGACCACGGTGGCAAACGTCAACGACGCCCCCAGCGGCGCGTTGACCATTCGTGGCACGGCCGCGCAGGGTCGAACGCTGACCGCCTTCCACACCCTGACCGACGCCGATGGGGTAGGTACGGTCGGCTACCAATGGCTGGCCGATGGCAGGGCCGTCGCGGGCGCCACCGCTTCGACTTTTACCCCGACGCAAGCCCAGGGAAGCAAGGCCATCAGTGTCAAGGTCAGCTATACCGACGGGTTCGGTGCCGCTGAGAGCGTCATCAGCAGCGCCACCGCGGCAGTCGCCAGCTTCGATGGATTGAGCTATATCGCCAGCTACGCCGATTTGATCCAAGCCTGCGGCAGTGATGCACAGGCCGGGGCTGAGCACTTCATCGACTGGGGCTTCACCGAGGGACGCCACAGCACCTTTGACGGCCTCAGCTACATCGCCAGCTACGCCGACCTGATCCAGGCCTTCGGCAACGATGCACAGGCCGGGGCTGAGCACTACATCGACTGGGGCTTCACCGAGGGACGCCATAGCACCTTCGACGGCCTCAGCTACATCGCCAGCTACGCCGACCTGATCCAGACCTTCGGCAGCGATGCACAGGCCGGGGCTGAGCACTACATCGACTGGGGCTTCACCGAGGGACGCCATAGCACCTTCGACGGCCTCAGCTACATCGCCAGCTACGCCGACCTGATCCAGGCCTTCGGCAGCGATGCACAGGCCGGGGCTGAGCACTACATCGACTGGGGCTTCACCGAGGGACGCCATAGCACCTTCGACGGCCTCAGCTACATCGCCAGCTACGCCGACCTGATCCAGGCCTTCGGCAACGATGCACAGGCCGGGGCGGAACACTATGTCGACTACGGCTTCGACGAAGGACGTAGTATCACCTTCGATGCCGAGTTCTATCTCGCCAAGTACAGCGACCTGCGCAACGCGTTTAACACTGACGTCAAGGCGGCCGCCGATCACTTCATCATCAATGGTCATGTCGAGGGCCGGACCGCCGGCAACACCGGCGACGATGTGCTGAACGGATCGGCCAGCGCCGATCGCCTGAACGCCGGTGCGGGCGACGACATCCTCAATGGCGGGGATGGCAAGGACATTCTGATCGGCGGCGATGGCAATGATATCTTCGACTTCAATGCGCTGACCGATAGGGGCCTGACCAGCGCCATCTGGGACCTTATCACTGACTTTAATACCGGGGACGCGATCGACCTCGCCACCTTAGACGCCGATACGGCCACGACTACTACCAACGAGGCGTTTGCCTTTATCGGCACCAATGCTTTCAGCAGCACCAATGCCACTGGGCAATTGCGCTATATCTATGACGGCGCCAGTGATTCGGGCATAGTGTACGGGAGTACAGATGTCGATTCAGATGCCGAATTTGCCGTTCAGTTGGGCGGCGTTACTGCGTTGTCCGCTGCAGATTTTATCCTCTGACCCTGGCGGGATCGTCGATATGTGCCGCGCCATGAGACGCTCGACGGTATCTGGCAGGGATCAAATAATACGGCAAGACCTGTGCTCGATCCTGAAGACTCAGCCCCGGCCGGCAACCCTCAACCGTCCCCCGCCACCCCCCGCACCAACGCCAGCATATCCGCATAACTCAACCGCCCCCCGTCCCCGGCCCCTTCGAGCAACCCGTCGGCCAGGTCCCGCTTGGCGGCATGGAGCTTGAGGATCTGCTCCTCGATCGTCCCCTTGGCGACCAGCCGGTAGACGGTGACCGGGCGCTCCTGACCGATGCGGTGGGCGCGGTCGGACGCCTGGTCCTCGACCGCGGGGTTCCACCAGGGGTCCATGTGGATCACATAGTCGGCGGCGGTCAGATTGAGCCCGACCCCGCCGGCGCGCAGGCTGATCAGGAAGAGGTCGCCCTCCCCGGCCTGGAAGGCGGCGACGGCGCTGCGGCGCTGGGTCTCGGGGGTGGAGCCGTCGAGATATTGGTAGCGGATACCGCGGGCGTCCAGGTGGGCGCGGATGAGGCGCAGGTGGTCGACGAACTGGCTGAAGACCAGGGCCTTGTGCCGGTTCTCCAGCAGATCCTCGACAATCTCGGCAAAGGCGTCGAGCTTGGCGCTCGGCAGCTCGCTGTCGGGCAGGGCGAGTTGCGGGTGGCAGCAGGCGCGGCGCAGCCGCATGATCTCGGCGAGGAGTTGCATCCGCTGCTGGCCCGGATTGGCCTCGGGGCTCTGTTCCAGCCGTTCGATCGCCTGCCGGCGCATGGCCTCATACAGCGCCATCTCGCCCTCGCTCAGTTCGAGCTGCAGGGTGATCTCGGTGCGCGGCGGCAGTTCGGCCAGGACCTCGCTTTTCAGGCGGCGCAGGATGAAGGGCCGCAGCAGTTGACGCAGCCGCGCCCGGGCGCCCTGGTCCTTGTTCAGCTCGATGGGGTTGGCGAAGCGCCGGTTGAAGCTCTCCAGTGACCCGAGCAGGCCGGGGTTGATGAATTGGAACAGGTTCCAGATCTCGCCTAAGTGGTTCTCGATGGGGGTGCCGGTGGCGATCATGCGAAAGCCGCCGGTGAGCCGCATGATGGCCTGGGAGCGCTTGGTGAGCGTGTTCTTGAAGGCCTGGGCCTCGTCGGCGACGATGGTCTCCCACTGCACCTGGGCCAGGCGCTCGCCCTCGCTCTGCAGGAGCCCGTAGCTGCAAACGATCAGGTCGAAGGGGCCGGCCTCCTTCAGCACCGCGGCGCGGTCCCCGGGGCCGAAGCGCTGGGGTCGCAGCGTCGGGGCGAAACGCTGCGCCTCTACGATCCAGTTGGCGCAGACCGACATCGGCGCCAGCACCAGGGTCGGGCCCTGGGGCGCCCGCGCCAGGATCAGGGCCAGGGCCTGGACCGTCTTGCCGAGCCCCATGTCGTCGGCGAGACAGGCCCCGGCGCCCCAGTAGGCGAGCCGGGCGAGCCAGCGGTAACCCTCCGCCTGGTAGTCGCGCAGTTCCGCCTGGAGGGTCGAGGGTAGCTGCGGCTCCAGGTCGCGCATGGCCGCCAGGCGCGCCAGGAGCGCCTTCCAGATGGGTGCACTCTCGACCTCCATGCCGTCGACCAGCTCGGCGATGGCCGGGGCCGCCAGGGGATGGAAGCGCCCGGCCTCCGTCAACCCGCGCAGGCCCTCCAGCCGCCGCCGCAGGGCGTTGCTCAGGACCAGGAAGTCGTCCTCGCCCAGCCGCACGAAGCGCCCGCGGGCCGCCGCCGCCAGTTCCAGCAGCTCGCGCATGGCGAGCACCCGGCCGTCGGCGAGCGTCAGGGTGCCGCCGATGGCGAGCCAGTCCCCCTGCTTCTTGACCGCGACGCGCATCTGGCCCAGGTGGGCCTCGGCGCTGAGCGCGATGCGCTTGCCCTGGGGCCAGTCCAACACCACCGCGTCGCCCAGCGCATGGAGCTGCTCCAGGGCGGTCAGTGCCTGCTCCGGGTCGTCCAGATACCAGCTCCAGCCATCGGCCCCGGCCAGCTCCGGGCAGCGCGCCGGCACGGCCTGCGCCGCGGCCACCTCGGCCTTGAGGTCGCGGGTGCAGCGCACGGTGAGGCCGGCACGCTCGGTGAACAGGGTCGCGCCGCCCTGGCCGGGGCGCAGCTCGGGGCCGGTCTCACCGAAGGGGTGAACATGCAGTTCCAGGCTCAGGCCGGCATCGCCGGGGGCGAGATGCAGGTGCGGACGCGGGTCCGCGGGGACCGTCTCGGCGCTGCCGGCGGCGCCACCGCCGATGTCCGAGTGGACCGTCAGGAGGGGTGCCACCGCGGTCAGCCCCTCCAAGAGCCGCGCCTCGGCCCCCTTGGGGACCAGCAGCCCGTCGGGTCCCAGGATGCGGGCGATCTGCCGGTGCCGGGCGTCGAACGCCACCAGCCGGATGCGCTGGGGCGCCTCCTCCACCGGCAGGACCATACGGTCCGCGGGCGGGAAGGGCTCGATGCTGACCCGGATGTCCTTGCTGCGCCGCACCGCGGCCAGGGTCGGGCCGCCGCGGGTCAACTCCACCGGGGTATCGGGGGCGCTCGCGCGGATCACCAGCGGGTGCCCGACGGCGGCCAGCAGGGCGCGGTCCTGGTCGAGTCGGTAGACGGTCCGCTGCGCGCCGCCGTACCAGGTCTGCTCCTGCTCCTTGACGATACAGGCAAGGATCGCCCGGTCCTGCGGGGTCAGGTAGGCAAAGCCGTCCGTCTCCTCCGTGAGCTTCATCAGCGAAACGGCCCGGCCCGGGGTCCAGCCGCCGCGCTTCATGCGCTTCTGCTCCCGGGGGTCCAGCGTCACCCAGTCGGGGTGCAGATCGAGCAGCCAGGCCATGCGCTGGTCGAATTCCGACGCGGGCCCAGCGTCGGTCTCGCCCGCGGCCGGCTGGGCGCCGAGCCCCTTGAGGGCCTCCAGCGCGATCTCCCAGGCCGGCTTGGGCGTCAGCAGTCCGGTCATCAGGACCAGGCCGGCGGGCGGCTCACCCAGCGCGGGCAGTTCGCCCTTGTAACCGCCGGTCCGCAGTGCCGCCACGGCCTCATGGGCGTACCAATGCAGTCCGGCACCGGCCGCCGCCTGGGCGCAAGCCACCAGGGCCGGCTCCGCCTCCGGCGCCAGGGGCTTGCCGAGCCAGCCGAGCACCAGGGCCTGACACAGGATCGGAAAGGCGCCCTGCACGCTCAGGGTATCGCGCAGCCAGACGCTCTCCTGCAACCGCATCTGCCCGGCCAGGACCGCGGCCAGGTCGCCGATCAGCCGATAGGCGTAGGCAACCGGATCGGTGACGTTGGCCCGCAGACAGAGCGTCACCTGCTTGCCGACCAGTTCCAAGTCAGCCCGCCCACCCCGCCGCAGGAGCGCCATCAGGTACAGCACGCCGGGGATGCCCGGGGTATAGAAGTTGCGCTTGCGGGTCACCTTGCGCAGTGCGAGTTCCGCGGCCGCGAAGCGCTCGATGGCCTGGGCATAGTCGCCCTGCATGAAGCTCAGCCAGCCGTGCAGGGTCAGGGCCTCGGGGTCACTGCGCCCGGTGAGCAGGGAGGGGACCTCGGTGAGACGGCCGCGCAGCAGTCGCTGCTCGACCAGGGCCGCGGCGGCGTCCGGATGGGCCGCGGCCAGGGGGGTCAGGAGGCGCTGCGCCAGCGCATCGGTGGCGGGGCTGGCGATGAGATCTAACGCCGCCTCGCGCAGGAACGGGCACAGGGCCAGAATCTGGAGCCGGGGCGCCAGCCCGGCGAGCCATTGCGGGTCCGCCGCGCGGGTGCAGACCCCGGTCAGCAGGGCCACCTGGGAGTAGCGGACCTGGCTCGCGGACTCGCTGCCCGTGAGCCCGAGCAGCTCCAGCACCTTTTTCTCCTGCCCGGCGTAGAGTGCCAGGCGCAGGGTGCGCAAGCGGCGCTCCTCGCTCGGCTGCATCCAGTTCGGGCCCATCGGGACGCTGCGCTCCGCCGCCTTGGCGATGGCAGGGAAGGTCCCGTCGGCGACGCTCTCGCGGGTCAGGGGTTCGAGCAGGTCCGGGTGACAGCTCAGGTTGTTCTGGCGTTTCTCGATGAGCCCCTCTCCCAGCAGCCGTTCGCGCAAGGCCTTGCCCATCAGCCGGGAGAGTGGGGCGCGGTCCTGGCCGCGCCAGCCCAGGACGTCCAGGACCTTCTGCAGGACGGTTTGGCTGATCGGCTCGCAGACCACCGAGAGCACGCGCAGGATGCGCCGCTCGTCCGGGCTCAGGGCGTCGTAGCGCGTGCGCGGATCAGCCACGGACGGTCTCCGGCAGCACGAACCCGAGCTTGGCGAGCCCCTTGCGGAAGGCCGCGAGTTTCGGCTCCGGCACGCAGACCAACCGCTCGCCGGCGCGCGAACAGTGGGGCGCGGTGACCGGGTCCGACGACAGCATCGCCGCGATGGCCGGATCCCGGCAGCGGATCAGGCGCGCGGGTCCCGCATCGGCGAGCGCGCCGGCACGCTCGCCGACGCTGTCCAAGAGTTGACGGACCTGCGGCGGCAGGGCCTCATCCGCCGCTGCCTCGATAAAGTCCCGGATCCGGTCGCGCTCGGCCGGGTCGGCGCTGTTGCTCAGCACCGCGTCCGGGTCCAGCACCCAGCGGTCCTCCGCCAGCGGCTTGCCGATCTGCTCCAAGAGTAACCGTTCTCCAGGCTCCGGCTCGCGCAGCAGGGTCAGCCCGAGGTCCGCGCCGGCCGTGAACAAGGGCTGCCGCTGCTGCGGCACCGGCCGGTAGTCCGCGGCGAGACCCAGGCAAAAGGCGCCGAGCGGATTGATGCGGATATAGCGCAACCCATCGTAGCGACTGAGGAAGTGGAAGTCGTCGGTGCCCCAGGCGCCGGCATAGTCGAGTCGCGCGTAGTATGGCAAGGTGTAGGCGACATCGATCATCCCGAGCGTGGCGAGATACTCGAACAGATAGGCCAGGCAATAGCGCCCCTCGAGAATCTTGAAGTCTCTCCCCACGCTGCCGTATTGGGAATCACAGAGATAGAGACCCCAAGGGTTGTCGGTGACCGCGAAGTCGTGGCCACGGGCCTGCATCTGCCGGAAAAACTCATTGATATCGATCCACTCGTCCGCCGGACAGTCGCGCAGGGTATCGGCGATCACCTGGCGGCGCTCGGCCGGCGCGCTCATCCGCGCACCCTTCGCGGTCTGACCCTTGATCAGGTCCACACGGCGAAGCTCGTCCGGGGCACCCTTGAGCTGCCAGCGCTCGAACAGGTAGGCGACGATCTGCGCGAGCGGCTGCGACAGTGCCTTGTTACCCCGGGGGGTCAGGGTCAATTTGCCGCCCTCCTGCTTCGCCAGCCCCCCGGCCTGCAGCAACAGCGGCCAGGCGAAGGGGCGGATCGGACGGATGGACCCGCCGGCCCAGCGCCGCGCGCCCTGATCGTCGCCCGCGGCATACCAGTCGCCGCCGAGCAGGACCGCCTCCAGCCGCGCCACCGCGGCACTGCCAGGCAGCCCGGTCTTGGCCCCGACCGCGACCGCACCTTGGCCGATCAGGCGCAGCACCGCCGGCAGGTCATGCCGCACCAGGTCCTCAGTATCGACGCGCCGCAGCGGTTCGGATCCATCCGCGTCCCGGGTCATTGACGGGAGGGTCGCGGGCAACTGCGCATTGGTCAAGGTCGCGATGGGCCGCTCCGTCGGCGGCGCGGTGAGCGCGGCCAGACGCGGACGCAGGTCCTCCGGGATCTCGCCCTGATAGAAGAAGAGCGGCAGGACGCTGGGCGGTCCCTCATCCCGGCCTGACCGCAGCGAAGACCAGGAGCGCGACTGAAAGTGGCCGGGCAGAGCCCCGTACTTGGCCTCAAAGCGGACCGCGTCGAAGGATCCATCCCAGCAATGGACCGCCTCGGCAATGGCCTGAACCTCCAACTCCGACAGCCGCTCCCAGACGAGGGCGAGGTCACCGCGCAACAGGTAATGGGCGAGCGCATCGACCATGTCCCCCTTGCGTGTGGAGCGGTCGGCGATCGGGGCCAGATTGCGCAGTTGTTTGAGGTCGTTCGTCGTCAGGAGATAGAGTGCCTGGTTTAGATTCATCTTAGGTTCCACGGGTCGGGCGGGGTTCATCCGGCTGCCTCGTCAATCCTCCGGCCGCATATGCGGAAAGAGCAGCACATCGCGGATGGACGCAGAGTCGGTGAAGAGCATCACCAGCCGGTCGATGCCGATGCCCTCCCCCGCCGTGGGCGGCAGCCCGTATTCCAGGGCGCGGATGTAGTCGGCGTCGTAGAACATGGCCTCGTCGTCACCCGCCTCCTTTTGCGCCACCTGGTGGCGGAAGCGCTCGGCCTGGTCCTCGGCGTCGTTCAACTCGGAGAAGCCGTTGGCGATCTCGCGCCCGCCGATGAAGAACTCGAAGCGGTCGGTCACCAGGGGGTTTAAGTCATTGCGGCGGGCGAGCGGGGAGACCTCGGTGGGGTATTCCGTGATGAAGGTGGGGGCGATGAGCCGGTGCTCGCCGGTCTGCTCGAAGATCTCGATATGGATGCGTCCGAGCCCCCAGTCTTCCTTGGCCACGATCCCCAGGGTCGCGGCGCTGCGGCGGGCGGCGTCCAGGTCGTCGATATCCGCGGCCGTGAACCCCGGGTTGTAGCGCAGGACTGCATCCCGCACCGTCAGGCGCTCGAAGGGCTGCCCGAAGTCGAAGGGCGTGCCCTGATAATCGAAGGTGGTGGTCCCCAACACCGATTGCGCCATGCCGCGCAGCAGGTCCTCGGTGAGGTCCATCAGGTCACGGTAATCCGCATAGGCCTGGTAGAACTCCAGCATGGTGAACTCGGGGTTGTGCCGGGTCGAGAGCCCCTCGTTGCGGAAGTTGCGGTTGATCTCATAGACCCGCTCGAACCCGCCCACCACCAGGCGCTTCAGATACAACTCGGGCGCGATGCGCAGGTACAGCTTCATGTCGAGCGCGTTGTGATGGGTGACGAAGGGGCGTGCGACGGCGCCGCCCGGGATCACATGCATCATCGGCGTCTCGACCTCCAGAAACGCACGCTCATTCAGATAGGCCCGGATATAGGCGATGATGGCGATACGGGTGCGGAAGGTCGCGCGGGTGGATTCGTTGACGATCAGGTCGACATAGCGCTGGCGGTAGCGGGTCTCCATGTCCGCGAGCCCATGCCACTTTTCGGGCAGGGGGCGCAGGGCCTTGGTGAGGAGGCGAATGGTCTCGCAGCGCACCGACAACTCGCCGGTCTTGGTCTTGAACAGGGTGCCTTCACAGCCCACGATGTCGCCGAGGTCGAACTCGTGCTTGTAGGCGGCGTAGGCGGCCTCACCCAGCGCATCGCGGCTCACAAAGAGCTGGATACGCCCGGACATATCCTGGAGGTGGGAGAAGCTCGCCTTGCCCATCACCCGGCGGCTCATGAGCCGGCCAGCGATGGCCACCCGCAGGGGCGGCTCGGCCAGGGCGGCGGGCTCCCAATCATCGTAGTTCGTGAGCAGGTCGCCGGCGAGTGCATCGCGCCGGAAGTCGTTGGGGAAGGCCTCGCCGCCGGCCCGCAGTTGCGCGAGCTTCTCGCGCCGCTGCGCGATCAGCTTGTTGTCGTCTTGGGGTGTCATATCTGTCATGGTGTGGCTCTAGGCGTCCAGTAGCAATCTGAAGTCGGAACAAAATTTTCGATTGGTCTTGGTATATCGATGAACCTTCCGGGGTAGAATAATTCGGCCATGCGGCGTAAGAGCAGCGGTACCGACTGCACCTCGCCGTGCCCTTCGACGATCGTGACCAGGCGATTTCTCACGCGCGCCACCCGGTAAAGAGGTCGAGTTGGCGCGGGCCACGCTCGTAAAGATCGACGCTGGGCGCGATCTGATCCAGCCGCAGCAACTCCCCCGGCGTATACAAACCGGACCGGATGACGTCGCGAGCCGCCTGGTCCGGGGCCGAGATGTAGGTGACGTTCCCCTTGGCGGCCACACCGAGAATCTCTTGTTCGTTGAGCCCTGGGTCATCGAGTAGATCAGGGCTATGGCTCGTGATCAGGACCTGGCGATCGATGGAGGCCTTACGTAACGCTCCCATCAACACGCCGGCCGCGGCCGGGTGCAGTGCCACCGCGGGCTCCTCGATACCCACCAAGGGGATGCGTCCCGACCCGCCGGGCTGAAACAGTGCGACCAGGATACCCAAGGCCCGCAGGGTACCGTCGGACATATTGGCCGCCGGAAAGCGCCAGGGGTTCTTGGCGCCGCCGATGGTCTGGCGAAACTCGAGTGTCTCCTTCGGTCCCACCTGGTCGAGAAAGTTGCTCTTCCCGGCGCCGTTCGGCCCGACCAGAAACGTCAGGGCCGACAGCCGCACATCGCATGACGCAATACTGCGGTAATTCGTCAGCTTAACCCGCGTAAGGTAGGGTGGCGGCGGCGATGATCGCGACGCCATCGTAGCGGGCGCGGGCGGTCGGCCCACCAGCGATGTCATAGCCCACTCTTGAGGCTCGCCTCGATGAAGGGATCGAGATTGCCGTCGAGCACCCCCTGGGTATTGGCGATCTCGATGTTGGTGCGGAGATCCTTGATCCGCGACTGGTCCAGGACATAGGAGCGGATCTGGCTGCCCCAGCCGATGTCGGACTTGGTGTCCTCCACCGCCTGCTGGGTGGCCGCGCGCTTCTGCATCTCCAGCTCATAGAGCTTGGCCTTGAGCTGCTTCATGGCCTGGTCCTTGTTCTTGTGCTGGGAGCGCTCGTTCTGGCACTGGACCACGATCCCGGTGGGATTGTGGGTGATGCGCACGGCCGACTCGGTGCGGTTGACGTGCTGGCCGCCGGCCCCGCTCGCGCGATAGACATCGATACGCAGGTCCGCGGGGTTGATCTCCACCACCACCGTGTCGTCGATCTCCGGGGAGACGAAGACCGCGGCAAACGAGGTGTGCCGCCGGTTGCCGGAGTCGAAGGGGGACTTGCGGACCAGCCGGTGGACGCCGATCTCGGTGCGCAGCCAGCCAAAGCAGTAGTCCCCTTGAAAGTGCACGGTGGCGGACTTGATACCCGCCACGTCACCGGGTGAGACCTCCATCAGCTCGGTCTTGAAGCCGCGCCGCTCACCCCAGCGCAGGTACATGCGCAGCAGCATCTCGGCCCAGTCCTGGGCCTCGGTCCCGCCGGAGCCGGCCTGGACATCGAGGAAGGCGTTCTTGTCGTCCATGGGGTTGGAGAACATGCGGCGGAACTCCAGGCCCGCCACCCGCTCCTCGCAGCGGTCCAGATCACGCAGCAGATCAGTGGCCGTGTCCTCATCGTCCTCCTCGGCGGCCAGGGCCAGCAACCCGTCGGCGTCGCCCAGGGCGGCGGTCATGTCGTCCACGGTCAGTACCACGGCCTCCAGGCCGGCACGCTCACGACCCAGGGTCTGGGCGCGCTCGGGGTCGTTCCAAACCTGCGGGTCTTCGAGCTCGCGCAAGACCTCGGTTAAGCGCTCCTTTCGCTCCTCGTAGTCAAAGATACCCCCTAAGGGACGCTACACGGCCCTTCAGGTCATTGATCTTATGGGCAATAGGGTTGATGTCGAGCATGATTCACTCCGGTGGGTCGAACCGCTAAGTATAGGCGTTACGAGCGGGATCGCGCCACGACCGGCGCCGACGAGCGGGCCGACAGGGCACGACGGTCGGCTATACTTCCGAGAAGTCAATCAACCGTATCCGACCCCACTCATGGCACGCCTACCCCGTTTCATCCTGCCCGGCTTTCCGCAGCACGTGCTCCAGCGCGGCAACAATCGCCAGCAGATCCTGTTCAGGGAGGAAGACTATTGGTTTCTGTGGGAAAAGATCGGCACCGCCGCGGCGAAGTTCGAGTGTAGAATTCACGCCTATGTGTTGATGCCCAACCATTTCCATCTGCTGCTGACCCCGTTCGGCGAGGACGGTATCGGCAAGCTGATGCAGTACGTCGGGCGCTACTATGTCCAGTACTTCAACGGCGGCAACGACCGCACCGGCACCCTCTGGGAGGGCCGTTATCGCGCCACCCTCCTCGACCCGGCGCAGTGGCTGATCCCGGTCAGTCGGTATTTGGAGAGCAACCCGGTGCGCGCCGGACTGGTCAGCAGCCCCGCCGACTACGCCTGGTCCAGCTACGCGGCCAATGCGAGCGGGACCGGGGACCGCCTGGTCACGCCGCACGCCGAGTACGAGCGGCTGGGGCGCGGCCAGAAGACGCGCCAGACGGCCTACGCCCGGGGCTTCGCCACCCCCCTGGACGAGGCCCGCCTGACCCGGATCCGCGACGCGACCAACAAGGCCTGGGTGCTCGGCGACGCGGCCTTCTGCGCACTGGTGGAGGAACGGCTGAACCGGCGCACCTCCCCCCGACCACGCGGCGGCGACCGGCGTTCGGCCGCCTACCGGATGGCCACCGGGCGTGCCTGAACGCCCCTTTTTTTTGCGGGCAATAGAATGAAACTCGACGACGCACTCATCGACGCACAAGACAGCGCCTGGGCGCGGTTCCTGGGGACGCACCTGCCGACGCGCACCCTGGACCTGCACTTCGATCTGCTGCAACCCCATCGCCGTGGCACCCGCCCGGAGTTGAAACCACCGCGCGTGTGTGAGTTCTATGCCGGGGTGCGGGCGAATCGCCGCGCCGCCCTGGCGGCGGTGCTGGAACACGGCCGGGCCTTGAACCGCTATCGGCTGGCGCCCCCGGCACGGTGCGAACTGGCGGAGATCGGGCTCGCCGCCGCCATGGCCGCGGCCCGGGACCTGGTGGCGGACGTTCTGAAGGGGCGCGGCGGGGTCCCGGAGGAACCCGGACACGGGGAGTTGCTGGAGTCCGTCGCCGCCACCCTCCAGACCTTGGTGACGGCCTATCAATTGGTCTTCCAGGCCGACTACGACAAGGGACGCTTCTGGTACGCGCGGGCGCGGCGGCGCGTCCATCATTGCGCCCACCGCATCCTGGAACTGATCGGTCTGATCCAGCAGGTGCGCGCCCTGCGCTACCAGCGGCTGGAGGGCGCCCACTGGCGGACCGCCAACACCGTCTTCCGGGTGATGCTCGAATTCGAGCAGGTCGAGGTCCCGCTCGACAGCATCGGCACCCTGCTCGCGCCCCGTCGCGGGCGGGACCCGCGCAGCCTGCAGGACCTCTACGCCGCGCTCCAGGTCCCCTGGATCCTGGACTTTCTGTCCTGGCCCGAGACCCTGTTCCAGTTCGTGCTGGACTATTGCCGTGCCATCCAGGACGGCGTGCGGTTTTTCCCGGGCGAGGGGCACCAGTGCGGCGCCTTCCAGGCCCTGACCCAGTGTCACCAGGACCGGCAGCCGGACCGCCAGGCCGGGGAGCCCACCGCGGGACCGACCCTCTTGATCGACTATTCGATCCTGGTGACCCAGGCGCAGGCCGATTTCGAGGAGGTGCGCAAGGCCCGCACCGCCCGCAACCCCTACCTGCTGCCGCGACGCTTCAGCCAACTGGAACCGCCCCTGCAACTGGCCGCGGGACACCTGATGGCACGCCTGTGCGAGCAGCGCCCGCCGCCCTGGTCGCCCCCGGGGCGCCGCGCCGCGGACCTGGACCTGCGGATCCACGCGAGCTTCCAGGAAGTGTACGAGCACCTGCTGGCGGTCTTCGACCCGCGCGGGCAACTGGCCACCCGGCGCGAACTCGCGGACCTCTTCGCGCAGCGGTCCGCGACCATCGGCGAGGACCACACGGCGGATCAGGCCAGTCTCTGGCATGTGCTCCAAGAAGCCCCCGGGTCGCTGCGCCTGCAGACCCAGGAGACCCGCTTCACCCACCGGATGGCGATCGGCTCCTTCCTGGCCTACGGGGTCGGGGAGACCGGCATTCGCCGGCCCCACCTGGGGAAGGTCACCCGCATCCATCGCCCGGACCGCGGGCTGGTGCAGGTGGACCTGTTGGCCTTCGCCGACTACGCCCGGCCACTCGGCGTCCATGCCGGCCCCCCGATGGCGTCCACGAACGGCACCCGCACCCAGAACACCGCGGTGCGCGCCTTGTTCGCTTACGCGGATGACTGCGGCTGGCAGCTCCTGCTCCCCAACAGCGAGCAATTCTGGGAAAACGCCAAGGTGTCGCTGGTCGGCGGCGGCAAGGAGATCGGGATCGAGCTCGGTGAGTTGCGCGACCTGGGCGAGAATTACTGCCTGTTTCGGCTCAAGGCGCGGCAGGACCAGGGCGAGCGCCCCCGGTATCCGCTGCCGGCCCAAAGCGCCGAGCCCGCCGCCGCGCCACCCGCAGCGCCACCCGCAGCGCAGCCCGCCCTCCGGCAGGCCCGCGCGTGACCCGCGGATACGCGGTGCACCTTTCAGGACTCGGCCAAGGCACGCCAGGACCATCGTGAGACCCCTGCCCGCGATACCCCTGCTGTTGCTGTGCCTCACGGCCGTGGGCCAGGAACTGCGCGATTCCGGTTACGGGGACGACAGCCTGGTCGATCCCAGCGGGCAGTATTACTACCTGCAACCCAACGGCAGCTACATGGACGTCTACGGCAGCACCTACCAACCGCTGGGCGATGGGCGCTACACCGACGCCCTCGGGAACCTGCTCGATGCCGGACCAGCGGCGGCCGGGCGCGAGCCCGCGGGCCAGCCGCCGCCGGACACCGGGCCAATGCCCGATGCGAGCACACCGGCAGGTCAGGCGCATGACTGGGCAAGCGACGACCCCCTCCACTCGGCAGCGCCGGTGAACGGGGCACGCGCGGCCCGGCCGGCCCCCGGTGGCACGGACCCCGATACAGTGCAGCCGAAGAACGACGCCGAGTTCGGTTCCAGATACCTGGAGGATGTGGGCGACGGCTATCTCAGGATCGACCCCCGCGAGATCGCGGCCGATCCGCGGCTGGCCAAGCCGGACGCGCCACCCGAGCGCGCCGACAAGAAGGCCGGGCAGGCGCGCCCGGCCAAGGCGTTCGATGCAAGCGAGTTGGATTTCTTGCGCCCCGAACCGTACCGGGAGGGGCCATCCGCCGATCCGCACCCCCAAGACCTGTCCCCGCGCGATCCAGGTGCGCGGACGCGCTGGCGCCCAGAGTCGGAGCGCACGCCATGATCCCCAGGCCCAGCGCAACGCACACGCCGACCAAAAGTCAGGATCAAGTCCCCTGCGGACCGGCGGGGCCATGCAGAATCCTGAGGCCGTCGCTGCGGTCTTCCACCACGCCGGAGGCAAACCCCCGGTATCCCGGCTGCACCGCCCCGGTCGATGAGCAGCCGTCGCCCGCTTTCGGGATTACTCGACCAACTCACCCTGAATCACCCGCTCGAAGGTCAGCGCCCCGTCGGCGAACCCGACCTCGATCAGGTCCCCGGGGCCGAACTTGCCGGCCAGGATCTCCTGGGCGAGCGGGTTCTCCAACTGGGCGCGGATGGCGCGCCGCAAGGGTCGCGCCCCATAGACGGGATCGAATCCGGCCTCGCCCAGATGGTCCAGGGCCGCGTCGCTCAGGGTCAGTTGCATGTCCCGGTCCGCGAGCCGCTGCTTAAGATACTGGACCTGAATTCCGGCAATGGCGCGGATCTGGGTGGCATCCAGTGAGTGGAAGACCACGATCTCATCGAGCCGGTTGATGAACTCGGGCCGGAAGGCGCGGCGCACGGTCTCCATCACCGCCTCCTTCATGGCGGCATAGTTGGCCTCCCCAGACTGCTGCTGGATGATGTCCGACCCCAGGTTGCTGGTCATGACGATCACGCTGTTGCGAAAGTCCACCGTGCGACCCTGGCCGTCGGTCAGGCGCCCGTCGTCGAGCACCTGCAACAGGACATTGAAGACGTCCGGGTGGGCCTTTTCCACTTCATCGAGCAGGATCACGCTGTAGGGCCGGCGGCGGACCGCCTCGGTGAGATAGCCGCCCTCCTCATAACCCACATAGCCCGGAGGCGCACCGATGAGGCGCGCCACCGAGTGCTTCTCCATGAACTCGGACATGTCGATGCGCACCATCGCCTCCTCGGTATCGAAGAGGAAACTGGCCAGGGCCTTGCATAGCTCGGTCTTGCCCACCCCGGTGGGACCCAGGAACAGGAATGAGCCGATCGGCCGACTGGGGTCCGACAGCCCCGCGCGGGAGCGGCGGATGGCATCACTCACCGCCCGCACCGCCTCCCCCTGCCCCACCACCCGCTTGCCCAACTCCTGCTCCATGCGCAGGAGCTTGGCCCGCTCGCCCTCCAGCATCCGCGAGACCGGGATACCGGTCCACTTGGAGACGATGTCGGCGATCTCCTCCTCGGTCACCTTGTTGCGCAGCAGCCGGGTCTCCCCCAGTTCCGCCTGCGCGGCGGCGGCCAGTTGCTTTTCCAGTTCGGGGATCCGCCCATAGGCGAGTTCCGACATGCGCGCCAGGTCCCCGGCGCGCCGGGCGGTCTCCATCTCGGTGCGCGCCCGCTCCAGTTCCTCCTTGACGTGCGCCGTGCCCTGGACCGCCGCCTTCTCACCCTTCCAGACTTCGTCGAGATCGGCGAACTCACGCTCCAGTCGCTCAATCTGGCCCTCCAGGTCCGCCAGGCGCTTGCGCGAGGCGTCATCCGACTCCTTTTTCAGGGCCTCGCGCTCGATCTTGAGTTGGATCAGGCGGCGATCGAGCTTGTCCATCCCCTCGGGCATGGAGTCGATCTCCATGCGCAACTGCGAGGCCGCCTCGTCGATCAGGTCGATCGCCTTGTCCGGCAACTGGCGGTCGGCGATATAGCGGTGCGACAGGGTGGCCGCCGCCACAATGGCAGGGTCCGTGATCTCCACCGCGTGGTGGACCTCGTAGCGCTCCTTCAACCCGCGCAGGATAGCGATGGTGTCCTCCACGTTGGGCTCATTGACCAGCACCTTCTGGAAGCGCCGCTCCAGGGCGGCGTCCTTCTCGACATACTTGCGGTACTCATCGAGCGTGGTGGCGCCGATGCAGTGCAACTCGCCACGGGCGAGCGCGGGCTTGAGCATGTTGCCCGCGTCCATGGACCCCTCGGCCTTACCGGCGCCCACCATGGTGTGCAGTTCATCGATAAAGAGGATGATGTTGCCCTCCTGGCGGGCCACATCGTTCAAGACCGCCTTGAGCCGTTCCTCGAACTCACCGCGGAACTTGGCCCCGGCGATCAGTGCGGCCATGTCGAGCGACAGCAGGCGCTTGGTCTTGAGCCCCTCCGGCACTTCCCCGTTGACGATCCGCTGCGCCAGCCCCTCCACGATGGCGGTCTTGCCCACCCCGGGCTCGCCGATCAGCACCGGGTTGTTCTTGGTGCGCCGGCCCAGGACCTGGATGGTGCGGCGGATCTCGTCGTCGCGACCGATGACCGGGTCGAGCTTCCCCTGCTCCGCCCGCTCGGTCAGATCGATACTGTACTTCTCCAATGCCTGGCGCTGCTCCTCGGCGTTGGGATCGTTCACCGGCTGGCCGCCGCGCACCGCCCCGATCGCGCGCTCGATGGCGGCCTTGCTGGCCCCGGCCTCGCGCAGGGCCGAGCCCAGCACCCCCTTGTCCTCCAGCGCGGCCAGGACAAAGAGTTCCGAGGAGATGTACTGGTCGCCGCGCTGCTGGGCCAGCTTGTCGGTGTGATTGAGCAGCCGATTCAGGTCATTGCCGAGATGCACCTCGCCCGCGGCCCCGCCCTGCACCGTGGCGAGCCGGTCCAGGGCCTCGCCTAGGGCCGAGCGCAGCCGGTTGGCGTTCACGTCCGCCTGCATCAGCAGGTGCCGGACCGTCCCGCCCTCCTGATCCAGGAGAGCGGTCATCAGATGGATGGGCTCGATGAACTGGTGATCGCGGCCCACCGCCAGGCTCTGGGCGTCGGCCAGGGCCATCTGGAATTTGGCCGTCAGTTTGTCCATGCGCATTGGGAATTACTCCGATCGAAGCCAGGGTTTTCGCGAAGATAATGGATGAGAAATCGGATTCAAGGGGCACCGGCGCTTCCGTGCCCCGTCACGGCAGTCGCGGGGCCCCGGCCAAGGCCCCGGACAGGCGTCGCAACGCCTTGCGCGCCAAATGCTTGCCCAGCAGCCACGGGGGCATCCGCAGCCAGTGGGAGCGCACGTACAGCAGCCAGGCCGCCAGCGACGGCTCAGGTCGGCCGACATCGCGCGGCAGCAGCACGGCGCGTACCAGCAGGCCCATGAGGAGCGCGACTGGAGCGGCGGGGGCGAACTGCGCCACGGCGCAGCGCGTCGGCGCCGGGACCGGCGTGTCCAGGAACTCAACGCAAAACCGAATTGCATAATACAGCGGCCGCCCGAGCTTCAGCAGGCGCGCACGCGCCAGGAGTTGCTCCCACAGCGCCCCGTCGCGCGATGCAAATTCGGTGAGCATCTGGTGGAGGTCCAAGAGGTCCCTAAAACAACCCCTGATCTCGCCGTCGGCAAACAGGTGGGCGGCGCAATGCAGCACCATGTCAGGGGGCGACAGGACCCGCAGCCGGGGTGCAACGAGGAGTGACGCCGCCCATAAGGGCGCGGGGTCCGGTGACAGCCGGGCCGTGCGCGGCAGGATCCGATGGTGTAGATCGATCTCCATCTGGCGCACCGGGTGGCGCAGCGGCGGGATCTCATGCATCCACTCTCGGTAATAGCGCTGATCGTAGGCGTCATCGAGATGATGCTCCCAACCCTGGGCCAGTAGTCGGCTCTCGACCGCGGCGAGTTCCGACTCGGGCACCAACAAGTCGACATCGGCGAATACCCGCGCGCGTGCCAGCCGCAACCCAGCGCGCAAATAGCCGACACCCTTCAACAGAACGAACTCGGTACCCAGGTCCGCGGTAGCCACCAGCAATTTGGTCAGTTCCCAACGGGCCCGATCCTGCACCAGTTTTGGGTAGGCCCAGGCCGCCCGAAACATGACCTGCACCTGCGCCGGACAGACCGACGACAGGTCCAGTTGCTCCACCACAGCCGCACCGAGCCGTGCCAACACCTGCTCCTTACGCGCCACGCGCAGCACCTCGTCCCACTCCAGGATCGACAACCGCGCCGCCCGTGTCGGTTGGGCGAAGACCCTGACCAGGGTAACCGCGGGAGACTGAGCCCTAACCATGCTCAGGCGGCACACAAATCTTCAAGCGCGGTAACTGCATCGCCTAACGACCCAAACAGCAGGTTGTAGCAATCACACCGACTCACCAGCCGCGTCAGCGCGGCAAAACCATCGCCGCCCAAGAATTGGTAGTTGAAGGCGTTGTAGGCCAGGCGCACGAAGCCCTCGCTGGACGCTAGGGCGTGCACCTGCAATGGCGCCGCGGGCTCGAAGCGGGGAAAGACAATGTGTGCCGGACGCGCTGGTTCCTGCTGACGCCGCAGGCTTTCGGCGGGCGGACGCAGGTGTGACACATCCCCCTTGCGCGTCTTCGGGAACAGGGGACCGAAATGGGCGTCCGCGGAAAAGGCCCTGATCACTTGGATCGATTCATTCTTCAGGGGCACGGCCCGCGGCAGCGGCACCATCAGCCCGGTCGACAAGTCGCAAAGACCGAACTCATCGGAGAGCAGGCGCCAACCGCGCAACACGAGCGCCGCACACAGCGTGCTCTTGCCCGCCCCCGGGGCGGCGGGCAGAATCAGCGCACGCCCACCACGCTCCACCACCGCCGCATGCAACATGAGGAACTGATGTGCACGCATCGCGATGCACCAATTGAGGCCCCATTCAAACAATGGAAAGGCATGGTCCAATGGGTAGGGCTCAAACGGACTCGGGCCATCGATCCGAAAGCGAACCTGAGGGCGGGTCCAGCGGCGGATGCCACCCACGCGACTCATCTGTACGTGAAAGCTGGTCACGCCCTCGGCGGTACCGATCCAGGCGGGGGGATAGAACTCGCACAGCAGGTCGACCAGCGGCAGGTGGTCCGATTCCAGCACGACCAGGAAGGGTCCCGTGCGATAGCTGACCCGACGTACACGGCTACCCGTCTGAAACATCCACATAGCTCCGGCGCCTACCCAGACGCGATCAGTTCCAGACCGATAAGCCCATCGACCGATTGCGCCAACAAGCCCAACCAGTCTTCGCCGGAACCTATGACGCCCTCGGCAATCAGCCGCTCGGTAAGCCCCCCGAAACCAATGGGCCGGTCGCAGAGGGCACGCAACGCTGCCGCCGGCAGAATACTGATCAAGTGGGTCTCTCCGGTGCCCCGATCGAAGACAGCGCAGACGCCCTCATCCGCCCACTCGAACCAGAGGTAGTCCCCTGGGCGGGCACACAGCACGCCGTAGCGCGGGTCCAGGGCTGCCACCGGCGCGCCCCTAACGCGACCGGCTCAGACCGGCCACGGATTCACTGGCAATAGAGAGGAGGACTGTTTGGATCGAGGCCCGGGTTCACCGAACACAGACAGGAGATGGTCAAGGCAAAATTGGCCGCCGGACCGCCGTTCCCCGCCGTATTATGCTGCGACCAGGAGCCGATCGAATACACGGTGGTCGGGTCACCGGACACGCTCAGATTGTAGACCTCGAGCACGTAAGAACTGAACGGACCGCCGACCGAACACCAATCGGTCAATTGGCTGCACCCGCTGTCGAGATCGGGCTGGGGATCGAAGGCTTGCCCGTCGCTGCCGTACCAGGTGGTACCGAGCAACCAGCCTTGCTTGTTCGAAAATCCCGTGCGCGCGAAAATCCGCATCGGCACCCGGCGGCGGACCCACACGGTATCAGGCGACGTACGATGGCCGATGACCGTCGAGGTGTTGCTCTGATACTGGGAACCGAGCACGCATTGATACGCACTAGACGCGGCGAGGGCCGCCCCAGCGGGAATGGTGGCGAGCAAGGGCACGCTTGCGGCGGAGCGAAGGATCTGTCGCCTGGAAAGACCAGGCCCGTCGCCCAGGACGAGCGGTTGGTCAGGGCTCTCCTGGGCGGGTGGCGATTTCTCGATGCTCATAGTCTTCTACCCCCTGGGTCGGGCTAACCCCGCCGTTATTAAGGCTGCTCCCGCGCCGCTTGTGCAGCGCACGGCATCACCGCCGCAAACTCCAAGAATCCGCTGCCGCGACCGGTGCCGCACCGCAATGGCACCGAAACCTGGCCCCTAGCGTGGACAGCCTGACATCGGGGCTGGCGAATACGTGGCAACGTGGCCGACTGGCGTTCGCTGAAACTGTCCAGATAGTCTAACAGTATAACTGGAAAACACAGCGAACCTCCACGCGGCCAACCCGGGCAAACTGACTGGTCGACCGGGGTAGCTAAACGGTCGCTGCGCCCCGGCGGCGCGGCGGGCGGCCCGGCCCTGCCGACGAGACCTCGCGACGCCCGCTCAGTCCGCAGCCTGAGTGTCAGGAAATTTTACACCGCAGCGACCAAAGACCCGGCATACGGCGCACCAGAAGATCAAAAATGATTTATTATCAAAATCTTATAGCAAACGGCACTAATATTGCATAGACATCATGCCTGCCTCTGGACACGGAGCCGAAATCCCCGGTCGATGCGGAACCCACGCTTGCGGTGATCGCGGGTGGAGGGGCATTGTGCAGTCGCGATATTACTCGGTCGCTGTGGGCCGCGGGCCGCGGGCGGCTGGATGGCCGCCCGGAGCGAACCCGGAGCACGCGGTAAGATCTGCCTGCGCCATCATAACATCGGGTCAGCGCCGTCCGTGCCAAGGTTCTTCAAGTCGAAATCTGCGCGTCGGCGCACACGGCCCGCGAGGCGACCAGAACTTGGTTTTCTGTTAGTCTAACAGCAGGTATCATGCCCCCCTTCCCCTATCTTCCGACGTTGAATCATTGGGTCTGATAATGTCCAGCAAGCTCCATCGCGTCGTGTTCGCCATCGGCTGCCTGGTCGCCCTGCCGACCTGGTCTGCGTCGATCTTTGACAATGTCGCGGTGACGCCGAATGCGACTTGGACCGGCGGCGCCGTCGACCCTAGTCAGACCATCTTTTCCTGGGGCGACGTCGACGTCGGCACCAACGTCAAGCGGACCCTGACTTACAACGGCGATCAGGATTTTCTTATGACGTCGCTGCGGTTTACCGGCGTCATGCAGAACACCTATGGTGCATCAGGCGAGGCAGCCTACATAACCTCGCAGGACACTTATGCCGCCTCGCTCGGATTCCAACTGCGCCTGTCGAACAAGGCGACGGCAGTGTACGAAAATTACATGACGACGGACTTCGTCACGCTCGACGACCCTTACACGTTCGACTCGACCCCACTGTCGGTCGGTTCCTCCAATCTCAATCGCACCATCACGAATGGGACGGAGTTTGAATTCACCTTCTTCGGCTCATCATTCACGCCAAACTCGGTGTCCTTGCCGGACGCAGTGTATAACTCGCTGTTTCTGAACGTCACGGGCGACGAGATCGCCGCCCAACTCACCGTGGACCCCCAGTCGGTCCCAGCCGTCACCGCGCGTGCCGGCACCACCGCGACCGTGCCGGCGTCCACGCTGGTAAGCAACACCGGGAGCCGCGGGACCACGCTCGACGTCACGGCCGGCGCCCCCGTCGGCACCGGATTCACCGGCGCCGCGACGACTTTTTCGTTGACCAAACCCGATCAGGACAACCCACCCACACCGTCTCGGACGCTGACCTACGATTACACCGCCAGGTCTTCTTTAGGCGGTACGACGGCCGAGACCGACAGCGCCTCGGTTGCGATCACCAGCGATGGTGCCGACAGCCCCGACAACCCGAAGGATGTCACCCTGGAACTCCAAGGCACCACGGTCGGACCCGTGTTCGGGCTCTCCGGCGACGGCGTGAGCGGCCCCACCGGCGGCACCATCACCTTCGGCAACGTTCGCATCAACAAGGGCGGCTCCGCGGGTCCCGACACCAACGCCCTGACGGTGACCAACAGTTTCCAGGACTCGGGTAATCTGTACGGTGACACCCTGACCGGGCTCACCGTCACCGGGGCACCCATCACCGGGGCCAATGCCGACGCCTTCACCGGGGCGCCCACCAACGCCGTGATCGCGGATAACAATGGTACGCGCGACTTCAACCTGATCTTCGCACCCACCACCGGCGCGGCCGGCGGGCAGGCCTATACCGCGAACGTCAAGCTAAACACGGATGTGGACGCCGCCGACGGGCTCGGCGGGACCGGGGCCCAATACTCCTACGACCTCCAAGGGACGGCCTACCTGTCGACCTTGTCCCCGGCCACCGGCGCCGTGGACTTCGGGGCGGTGCGCATCGGCGCCGAGGTACAGACGCGCGAGCTCACCGCCACCAACATCACCGGCGGCGGTTATGAAGTCACCGGCGTAACCGCCACCACCACCTCCGCGAGCACCGGCGCCGTCATCACCGGCGACGGCAGCATCGGGACCATCACCGACGGGGCGACCGGGACCCGCACCTACACCTTCGGCGCGGCCCAGTCCCTCGCGCCCTCGACCTCCGCGCAGGCGCTGACCGCCGGGGTCACGATCAGTTCGACCGAGGCCGCGGACGTGACCCGCACCCTGAACGCCACGGCGGTCGGACCCGTCTTTGCACTCTCCGGCACCGGGGTCAACGGCGGCACCGGCGGCACCATCGACTTCGGCAACGTCCTGGTAACCAAGGGCGGCGGCTCGGCGGCCCGCGACCTCACCGTCACCAATCGCTTCACCGACCCCACCAATCTGTACGACAACCCCCTGACCGGGCTCAGCGTCACCGCGGCCCCCATCACCGGTACCAACCCGGGGGCCTTCAGTTTCTCCGTGGCCCCGCCGGTCGGACCCATCGCGGACAATTCGGGCACCGCCCCGCTGCAGATCACGTTCAACGCCGCGGGCGCCGCCGGCGGGCAGGCCTACAACGCCGTCGCCCAGTTTCAGACAGACGTGAACGCCGCGGCCCTGGGCAACGGCCTGGACTACGACTACAACCTCACCGGAACCGCCTACCTCGCCACCCTGTCCCCGGCCACCGGCGCCGTGGACTTCGGGGCGGTGCGCATCGGCGCCGGCGTGCAGACGCGTGACCTCTCCGCCACCAACATCACCGGCGGCGGTTACGCCATCACCGGTGTGACCGCCACCACCACGTCCGCCGACACCGGCGCCCTCATCACCGGCGACGGCAGCATCGGGACCATTGCCGACGGTACGACCGGGATCCGCACCTACAGCTTCGGCGCGGCCCAGTCCCTTGACCCCTCGACCTCCGCGCAGGCGCTGACCGCCGGGGTCACGATCAGCTCGACCGAGGCCGCGGACGTGACCCGCACCCTGAACGCCACGGCGGTCGGACCCGTCTTTGCACTCTCCGGCACGGGGGTCACCGGCGCCACCGGCGGCAGCATCGCCTTCGGCAACGTCCTGGTGACCAAGGCCGGCGGCTCGGTGGTCCGAGACCTCACCGTCACCAATCTCTTCACCGACCCCACCAATCTGTACGACAACGCCCTGACCGGCCTCAGCGTCAACGCGGCCCCCATCACCGGTACCAACCCGGGGGCCTACAGTTTCTCCGTCGCCCCGCCGGTCGGACCCATCGCGGACAATGCGAGCACCGCCCCGCTGCAGATCACGTTCAGCGCCACGGGCGCCGCCGGCGGGCAGACCTACAACGCGGTCGCCCGGCTTCAAACGGACGTGAATGCCACGGCCCTGGGCGATGGCCGGGACTACGACTACAACCTCACGGGGACCGCCTACCGCGCCACCCTGACCCCCCAGGCGACGAGCGCGGACTTCGGTTTCGTGCGTATCGGCGGCGCGGCCAAGACCCAGACCGTCGAGGTCCAAAACAGCACCGGCGGCGGCTACGCCGTCAACAACATCAGCTTCAGCGATACCTCGGTCGGTAGCGCCTTCGTCGGTCAGGGCGCCCAGAACATCGGGAACCTGGCCGATGGGGCCGTCGGCGGACGCGACTACACCGTTACTGCCGCCGGCACACTAGCGCCGACGACGACGTCCCAGACCCTCACGGCAAACCTCACCGTCGCCTCGAACGAGGCGCAAGACGCCACCCCGCAGTTGACGGCCCAGGCGGTCGGACCCGTATTCGACCTCAGCGGCAAGGACGTGCCTTTCCACTACACGAATACCACGGCCTGCGGCTCGTCCTGCACCGGCGGCACCATCAACCTCGGAACCCTGAATTCCGGTGCGGCCACCCGAACCCTGACCATTGCCAACCTCTTCGGGTATCAAAGCGGCATCGAAGACGTTGCCGATCTGACGCTGCTCAACGTCGGCTTTTGGAACGGGACCGATATCGTCAACAGCTTGACCGTAACGGGTTCGGGCGACAACCAGGGTCTGTTCACGATCTCCAACCTGGGCATCAACACGCTCGCACCGGTGGGTGCCCCCAGTCGCACCAGCGCGAAGGACATCACCATCACCTTCTCCAGCAGCAGTGGGGGGCCGGAAGCCTTCGACGCCCCCCTGTATGTGCTGACGGACGTGCACTCACTTCTGGGCAGGGACGGCAGCCGATTCGAGTTCGCTCTACAGGCCCAGTGGAACGGCACCGCCACCCCGGTACCCCCGTCGCTGGCCCTGGTCGGGCTTGGCTTGGCGGCGCTCGGCGCGGCGCGGTGGCGCACTCGACGGGCTTAAGGAGATTCGCCGTTGGCGCAGCCGCTCCACCCGGCCGCAATCCACCAGTTGCCCCCGTTCGTGACGGCGCCGGGGGAGACCGATGTCCTGTTCGTGGGGACAGCCATCTTCGTGCTGCTCGCCCTGATCGGCATCGGCATCTTCTACTTCAAGCTCCATGCGCCGACCGCTCAGCCAGTCGCCTCGCAGGCAGCTTGAGCCATGCTGGAACTCTTGCTGTGCTCGACGCTGACGATCCTGCCGGACTTCCTCTTTCGCCGCTTCGTGCAGGGCAAGCGGCTCGGACGCGAGATCACACTCTTTTCGGTCTGGTTTGAACTGCGCTGGGGGATCACCCTCTGCCTGATCCTGACCTTGAGCCTGATTACGACGATCTTCTACTTCCACCCCTCGACCAAGGCCGCCACCTCGGTGTTTCGGACCGTGACCGTCCTGCCGGAGACGAGCGGCCGGGTCGCGGAGACCTTCGTCGATATCAACCAACGGGTGAAGGCAGGGCAGCCCTTGTTCCGGCTGGACAGCAGCGAGCAGGAGGCGGCGGTCGAAACCAACCGCCGCAAGATCGCCGAAATTGACGCCGCAATGAGGGTAGCCAAAGCCCAGTTGGCGGAAGCGGACGGTGGCATCGTCCAGGCGCGCGGGGGTCTCCAGCAGGCCATCGACGAACTCGCGGCCAGGGCGGAGGTGCAGCGCCGCAGTCCCGGTTCGGTCGCGGCGCGCGACGTCGACAAGATGCGCGTCAACGTCGAGACCCAGCAGGGCGCGGTCGATGCCGCCCTGGCGAGCCGCGAGGCCATCGTGTCGGAGTTGGAGTTCCAGCTCCCGGCCCAGAAGGCGAGCGCCGAAGCGGTGCTCCAGGAGGCCCAGGCTGACCTCAAGAAGACCTTGGTCGTGGCCGGAACCGACGGGATCGTGCAACAGTTCGCGCTGCGCCCGGGCGACGTGGTCAACCCGATGCTGCGACCCGCCGGTGTGCTCGTGCCCGACCGCAAGGTCACGGGCCTCCTGGCCGGTTTCGGGCAGATCGAGGCGCAGGTGTTGAAGGTGGGCATGATCGGCGAGGTCACCTGCATCGCCATGCCCTGGCAGATCGTCCCGATGGTCGTGACCGAGGTCCAGAACGTCATCGCCTCCGGCCAGGTGCGGGCGTCTGACCAACTGGTTGATGTCCAACAGTTCGCACGCCCGGGCACCATCACGGTCATCATGGAACCGCTCTACCCGGGCCAGCTCGATGACCTGCCCCAGGGCGGCAATTGCATCGCCAACGCCTATACCAACAACCACGAGGCGCTGGCCGACCCCGCCACCGGCGCGCTGCGACGGTTCGGCCTGCACGCCATCGATACGGTCGGTCTGGTGCACGCCATGATCCTGCGCATCCAGGCGCTGCTGCTGCCCATCCAGACCCTGGTCCTGGGCGGGCATTGACCGGCCGCCCTGATCCGGATCGCGAGCCGACCCAACCACCGGACCTTGCCAGGCCACACCACGGCCGACCCTACTCCTATCGACGCCGCGCCCAGTGCCGGAACCTCCATGCTCGGCAGGGCCGCGGAGCCCCCGGCCGACGGCGGGTGCCGACGGCCCGCTTTACGGCCTTGCCGTAACAGTGGACAATCGGGGTTGCCTGGTTGTGAGCCTGGGGATCGAATAATATGACTGACACATTCAGCAGAATCAAGGAACAAGCCGCGCGTCGCCGGGAGTCCGAGGCGATGGGCAAGGCTTCGACGGTCGAACTGGCGCGGCAGCGAAGCGAGGCGGCGGCACCCCTGTTGCAGGCGTTCGCCGACATTCAACACCGGTTTGTGCGCATCGATGTGCTCAAACGCATCTGGCCAAGCGACTACCAGCGTCGTCCCGACCACGCCCGTGGACTGGTCGCGGGGGTGCTCGGCGGCGAACGTCAGCCCTACGGCCTGAGCCTGTACATTCCCGGGGGCCACGCGGTCTTCGAGGTGGATCTGACCTGGGACGGCAAGATCCACTATGTGAGTTCCCGCGAGACCACCAGCACCCGGCCGCAGTCCGCACGGTTCGAGACGCCCGAGCCCTGGCTCGATGAGTTCTACCAGACGCTGGCACAACTCCTGGAACTCTGACCGACCACCTAACTGCGCTCCCCGTCCCACCACCGACCGCAACCGGACCCGGAGTCTCACCCATGCCCGTTCGGCGCCGGCTGATCCGAATCCCGGCTGGCCCAGTGCTGCGCCGAGTGCTGGGCCGGATTCCGCGCTGGCTGCTGCTGGTGCTGATAGGCGCCGCCGGCCTGGCCGCTGCGGCCGGCGCCTGGATCCCGGCGCTTACGGATATCAGCGACGAGAACGCCCGTCTGCTGCAGGTGAGCCGGGACCTGGAGGCGGCGGTGGCGCGGCGCACGCAGGACGCCCAACGCCTGGAGGCCCGGCTCGCCGTGGAAGAGCGGGAGTTGCGCGCCCGGGACATCCACCCGGACATGCTGCGGGCGGCGCGCCTGGAACTGGAGACGACGCGCCAGCGCGTCGAGACGCTGGACGGCCAGATGGTCCACCAACGCGGCGCCCTGGCGCGCCTCGAACAGGGCATCGTGGCGCTGGCCGAGGCCCCGGACCCCAGCCCCGACACGGACCTGGTGCAACTGCGCCGAGCGGCGGCGCTGCGCCTGCTGCGCGAGCAGGCGGACACGATTCGCTCCCTGGGGGACAACCTGGCGCGGCTGGGCACGGCCGTCCGGCGCCTGCGGGTGCTCGACGAACAGCGCTTGCGCCTGCTCCAGGCACGGGTGCGCCTGGACAGCATCGATGCACTGGCCAGCCCCCTGGGGGGCGGGGTGGTGCTGGGAGCGGACCCCGAGGTCAAGGCGCGCGAGCGCGAGGTTACCGATTTGCTGCGCGCGGCCGGGCACCTGGCCGATGAGGCGGGGGCCGTGGTCGGGGAGGACCCGGGCGCCGTGGCGCGTCGTGAGACGCTCGAGGCGCGCCTCCAAGACCTGTCCGTGCGGGGCAATCTGGCGCAGAACGCGCTCGAGTTGCTGGGCCTGCGGCAACGCCTGGACGGACTGAGCGCCCTGCGGGAGGACCCGTCCATGCCGGTCAGCCTGCTGACGGCGGCCGCGGACGAACTGCAGCAGGTCAAGGCGCAGTTGCGCGACGACCTGCTCGGGTTGCAGCACCAGCAAGCCCTGCTCGCGACCCGGCGCAACCTGACCGCGGACAAGGGCGGGGCTGGGATCTCGGTGACCCCGGACGCGACCCTGGACGCGGACATCGCCCGCCAGGTGCAGGAGGTCACGGACCTGCTGCGGCGTGCCGGCGAGGAACGCGGACGCTTCACCGCGATGGCAGCGCAGGTCTATGTGCGGTCACTGACCGAGCGGCATCCATTCCCCCTCAGCGCCGCGGAGTGGCGGCGGATCGCCGCCGGGGTGGGCCTGCTCCCGCACCGCCTGGCACGCAGTGTCGAGGTCATCCTTCGCGACATCCACACCCGCGCCACCGCGCCCGGGCCGTCGCAGTGGCCCGCGCTGGGGGGCGTGGCCCTGCTGCTGGCGGTCGGGGCCCTGGCGCTGCGCCGGGCGCTGCGGCGGCACCTGATCGCCCCGGCCCCCACCCGGCGGGTGGCCGCCCCCGCCCGCGCGCTGGCCGCCGCGCTCCCTTTGGCCATCCCGGCCGCGGCCTGGGCCTGGGTGGGCCTGCGGCTCGACCTCCCGCACGATGAGTTCATGCCCGTCCTGCTGTTGCTCGCGATCGGGCCGGTGGCTGTCTTCGTGCTGACGCTCGCCCGCTCGGCGCTGTTCGGCGCGGACCCGGCGCGCGCCCGCGCGCCGGCCCGCCTGGCCTTTTACCGACGGCTGCACTGGGGCCTGCTGACGGCCGCACTGGTGGCCGCGCTCTATCTGATGACCCGCTCAGTGCCGGTCTTCCCCTTGCTGGGGGACGTGCTGGATCGGCTCGCGATGCTCGGGCTGCTGCTGTTGGCGGTGCCGGCCTTCGGCCTGCGGGCACTGATCCTGAACCGGGCACCGGCCCGCGACGGGGTGACGGCCGCCGCTGCGGACCCGGATGAGCGGCCGGTACCGCAACCGGTCGATGCACCGCCGCGCCCGCCGCGGCCGGTCCGGCGCGGGCGCCGGCTGCTGGCGGCACTGACCCGGCTCATCGCCCTGGCCCTGGTGGTGGCAGGGGTGTTGGGACTGCTGGGCTACGCCAACCTGGCCTGGGCGATCACCAGCCGCCTCGGCTGGCTGGCCCTGGTGGCGACGCTCTTGTATTTCGCCGTCGGCGCCTTGGGCGACCTGCGGGACCGGGTCGCGGGGCAACTGGACGGGGACGGCGGCGCGTTCTGGCGGCGCGATGTCCTGCGCCCGGGCCACCGGTTGGCGGTCCTGCTGACCTGGCTGATCGCGGGCTGGGGCCTGGCGCGGCTGTGGGGTTGGAACAGCCGCACCCCCGCGGTCCGCGCCCTGCTGGACTGGGCCGGGCAGCCCCTGCTAAAGACCGGGCACCTGCACCTGACGCCCTGGGACCTGGCGGTTGCGGTGCTACTGATCGCGCTGGCCGTCGCGACCGGGGCCTGGGTCAAGCGGATCAGTTTCCAGCTCGCCTTCGGCCGGGTGCGCGACCACGGGCTGCGCCAGGCGCTCGCGACCCTGACCCAGTACGTGGTGATGGTCTGCGGGGTGCTGCTGGCCCTACAGGTCGCGGGGCTCGACCTGACCACCCTGATGGTCTTCACCGCGAGCCTCGGGGTCGGGATCGGGTTCGGCCTCCAGAACATCGTCAACAACTTCATCTCCGGCATCCTGCTCCTGGTGGAGCGCCCGCTGCGGGTGGGCGACGTGGTGACCGTGGGCAGCCACGAGGGGGAGGTGACGCGGATCGGCATCCGCTCGCTGACGGTGCGGACCTTCGACAAACAGGAGGTCTTCATCCCCAACGGGACCGTCATCAGCGGGGACTTCATCAACTGGACGCGCAGCGACGACATCCTGCGCACCGTGCTGACGATCGGCATCGGCTACCAGGACGACCCGGACCGGGCCATCGCCCTGGTGCGCGAGGTCCTGGCCGGCTACGAGCCGGTGCTGCCGCTGCCCAAACCCCAGGTCAGCCTGTGGGAGTTCGGGGACTCCGCGGTGGTCCTGCGGGTGGAGTATTGTGTGCACTACCTGGGGACCATCGGGCGCACCGCGGTGCGCTCGGAGGTCAATCGACGCATCTGGTACGGCTTCCAGACCGCGGGGATCAGCATCCCCTTCCCGCAGCGGGATCTGCATGTGCGGATGATCGCGGATACGGACCCCACCGCGAACCCGCGCCCCGGCACCGACGCCTTGCCGGAACCGCCGCCGCGTTGAACCCGACGCGCCAAGGCTTATAGCGCACCGTTGTCGCTATCGCTATCGTTGTCGTTGTCGCTATCGTTGTCGTTGTCGTTGTCGTTGTCGTAATCGAGTTTATCGTAGCGCCCCGGATTCTCTCGTACGCCAAATTGCATCGCTTTTACGATTACGATTACGATTACGACAACGACAACGACAACGATACGTTCATTCGGAACTACTCTTTCCAGGCTCAAGGAATCCAGGCTAATGCCCAACCCCCGCCCGCCCGCCATCGCCCCGGACGCCCGCATCCTGCTGGTGCGCCTCTCCGCCATCGGCGATATCGTATTCGCCTCGCCCCTGATCGCGGCGCTGCGCCGGGCCTGCCCGCGGGCGCATCTCGCCTGGCTGGTCCAGCCCGAGTGCCGCGCCCTGCTGGACCATCATCCGGACCTGGACGAGGTGATCGTCTGCCCCATGGCACACTGGCGGCGGCTGTGGCAGGAGCGCCGCTTTATCGCCCTGGGCCGCTGCGTGCGGGCGCTGCGCGCGACCCTGCACGAGCAGCACTTCGACCTGGCGATCGACCTGCAGGGGCTGGCCAAGAGCGGGCTCCTGACCCGCCTGTCCGGGGCGCCCACGCGCATCGGCCTGGGCTCCCGGGAGGGCAGTGCCCGGCTGATGACGCGCACCGTCGCGCGCGGCGGCGACCCCCTGCGGATCGGCTCTGAGTACCTGCACCTGGCGCAGACGCTGGGGCTGCCGACCCATCCCTTCGAGATGGTCGTCCACTATGACGCGGCGGCCGCCCGCACCGCCGAGGAGACCCTGGTCCGGGAGGGCTTGAGCAGCGGCTACGCGGTCCTCTGCCCCTTCACGACCCGCCCCCAGAAGCACTGGTTCGAGGACCGCTGGGCGGACCTGGCCACCCGGCTGCGGCGCGAACTGGGGCTGACCCCGGTACTGTTGGGTGGCCCGCGGGACCGGGCAAGCGCAGACCGCATCAATGACGGGGCGGCCGAGGACAGCGGGGGGGGCGCCCAGGGAATGCGCCCACCGCTCGTCAACCTGGTGGGCCAGACCAGCCTGACCGAGGCCGCCGCCCTGATCGAGCGCGCCGCCCTGCTGGTGGCGGTGGACACCGGGCTGGGTCACATGGGCGTCGCCTTCGGCGTCCCGTCCATCCTGCTCTTCGGCTCCACCTGCCCTTATCTTGAGACCACCAGGGCCAACGCCCGGGTGCTCTACCATCGCCTGCCCTGCTCCCCTTGCCGACGCCGGCCGAGTTGCGACGGGGCCTACACCTGTATGCAGGCGCTGCGGGTCGGTGAGGTCCTGGCGGCGGCGCGCCAGGTGCTCGGGACCGCGCCTTGAGGGTCCTGCACGTCGAGGGCGGCCGGCACCTCTACGGCGGGGCCTTCCAGGTCCTGCACCTGGTGCGGGGTCTGCACGCGCGCGGCCACGAGAACCTGCTGGCCTGCCCGCGCGGCTGCGACCTGGCCGCCGCCGCCGCGCCGGTCGCGCAGGTCCATGGCCTGCCGATGCGCGGGGATGCGGACCTGCTGCTGGTGCCGCGCCTGGCCCGGTTGATCCGCGCGACCCGCCCGGATCTGGTGCACTTGCACAGCCGCATCGGGGCGGACCTGATGGGCGGGGTCGCGGCGCGGCTCACCGGGGTGCCGGTGGTCCACACCCGGCGGGTGGACAACCCGGAACCACGCTGGCTCGTCGCCCTCAAGTACCGGCTCCATGACCGGGTGATCGCGATCTCCGAGGAGATCGCGCGGGTGCTGCGCAGCGAGGGGCTGGCAGCCGCGCGGCTGCGGGTGGTGCGCAGCGCCGTGGACTGGCAGCGCTATGACCGACCCTGCGACCGGTCGGCGGTAGCGGCGCGGCTGGGGGTGCCGGACGACGGCCCCTGGCTGGCCGTGGTCGCGCAGTTGATCGAGCGCAAGGGCCACCGGTTCCTGCTGCGCGCCCTGCCGCCGCTGGCGGCGGCCTACCCGGGGCTGCGGGTCTTCGTCTTCGGCCAGGGTCCGCTGGCGCCGGAGTTGGAGCGCGAGGTCCGGGCGCTCGGGCTCGCCGGCCGGGTGACCCTGGCCGGCTTTCGCGATGACCTCGAAACCATCCTGCCCTGCCTCGACGTGCTGGTGCACCCGGCCCTGATGGAGGGGCTCGGCGTCTCCCTGCTCCAGGCGGCGAGTGCCGGGGTGCCGATTGTCGCGAGCCGCGCCGGGGGCATCCCGGAGGCGGTACGGGACGGCGAGAACGGCCTGCTGGTGCCGCCCGGTAACGTGGCGGCCCTGGGCGCCGCGCTCGGCGCCCTGCTCGCCGATCCGGCGCGCCGCCGCACCCTGGGGGCCGGGGGCCGTGCACTGATGGCGCGGGAGTTTTCCATCGACGCCATGGTGGAGGGGAACCTCAGCGTCTATCGGGAACTCCTGGGGGCTGGCCCCGCGGCCGCGCGCTCACCGTGAACCGAAACCCGGCGATCGGCCCGAGAACGACGCGAATGAACGCGACCGACCTCGCGCCCGGAGGGTCCGCTGTGCGGACCAGCGAACTCGCGCCCGCCCGCCGGCCGGGATTATGATAAAGACCCGCTATTCGCGGCCCGATTGCCGAAGTCAGGCTTAACCGAGTATTCATGCTCCGGGTTTCCCGCCGAAGACGAAGATGATGGTGATCGCCGCCATGACCGACTGCCCATCCATCAGCATCCTGTTGTACCACCAGGTCGGCACCTTCAAGTCGGTACGCAGGCACCGCGCCAACTACTGCGACCGGCGCCGTTTCACCCACCAGATGGCCCTGCTGGCCCGGCTGGGCTACCGGGTCCTGGACCTCGACACGGCGCTCGACTGCCTGGCGGGCGAGCAGCCCACGCCCGCGCCGGCCGTCGTCCTGACCTTCGACGACGGCTACGAGAGCTTCGCCGAACAGGCTTTGCCGGTCCTGCAGGACCACGGCTTCCCGGCCACCGTCTATGCCGTCAGCGGCTGGCTCGGGCGCCGCGCCGAGTGGTTCGGCGCAGACCCGGGGCGCCCCATCCCAGACCTGATGACGGCGCAGCAACTGCGCGAGGTCCACGCGGCCGGCATCACCATCGGCTCCCATACCGCCACCCACGCCAGGCTCCACCAGGCGGACGACGCGCGCCTCCGGCAGGAGCTACACGACAGCAAGGCGGCCCTGGAAGACGTGCTGGGGGAGGAGATCCGGCACCTGAGCTACCCCTACAGCAGCTTCGACCGCGCCGCCGTGCGGGCCGCCGCAAACGCCGGCTACGCCAGCGCGACCACCCGCCTGCGCGGTGCGGCCACGAACGCGGACCACCCGCTGGCCCTGCCGCGCCAGGCGGTCGCCTTCAGCGACCACCTGCTCGGCTTCTGGTGGCGCCTGGCCCGTGCGCAGGCACCCGCACCCGGCCTGATCGACTGCCGTCGGCACCTGGCCGACGAACCCGGGCATTTCCGGTTTCAGGCGCCGCCGGTCATTGCGCCTGAAACGGCCATTTGTCCGCAAATGAACGCAAATGACCCAGATGACAGGTTTTGAGCCCGTATGGTCCGCCGTGCGGACCGACCGCCGCGCCAGGCACGAGACGCCCGGGACCACGACGGCCTCGATCACCCTTGCGGCCAAGGTGCCGACCGCACGGTCGCTGGTCCGCACAGCGGACCCTACGGGCGCACCAGGTCGCGGGTCACCGCCACCCCCTTGGGGCCATGCTTGAACCCGACCTTCCAGAGGAACCCGAACAGGTCATCACCCAATGAGATCGCCTTGCGCGGCAGGGCCAGCGGGTCGAAGGCGCGGGTGGCGCGCGCGCGCTGGCAGGTGACGCCGGTGGCATAACCGGCGCGGGCCGCCGCCTGCACCACGGCCAGGTCGTGGCTGCCGTAGGGGTAGCACAGGTGCCGCACCGGCTCACCGAGCAGGTCCTCCAGCCGGGCGCGGCTGCCCGCCAGTTCGGTCGCAAGCCGGTCCGCCGCCAATCCGGCCAGCGGCACATGGTCCATGGCGTGCGAGCCGACCGCGATGCCGGCGCGGCGCAGCTCGCGCAGGCAGGAGGCGTCCATGAGTGGTGCGGCGGGGAGCCCGTCGGCCGGGAGCCAGGCGGCCGTGCGCCCGACCAACCCGGCGACCACATAGACGGTCGCCGGGAACCCGTAGCGCTGCAACTGCGGCAGCGCCGTGTCATAGAAGTTGCGATAGCCGTCGTCGAAGGTGATCGCCACCGCCCGCGGCGGCACCGCCGCCTCCCCGGTGACACAGGCCAGGACCTGATCCATGGTCAGGACGCTGCACCCCAGGCGCTTGAGCAGCGCCATCTGCGCGGCGAAGCGGCGCTGGTGACAGAAGACCGCCCGGTGGGCTTTGATCCGCCGGAAGTCACCGACCTGGTGATACATCAGGATGGAGACGCCGTTCATGCTTGATCCAAGACCTCTTGATAAACCGCCTGCGTCCCCGCCACCATGGTCGGGAGCGAAAAGTCGCGCAGATAGCGCGCCCGGCCCTGGGCGCCCAGCCGCGCGCGCAGCCCGGAGTCGGCGGCCAGGCGGGCCATGGCCGCGCCGAGCGCCGCCGCGTCCTCGGCCGGCACCAGGAGGCCGGTTTCACCCTCCGCCACCACCTCCGGGATGCCCCCGACCCGGGCGGCGATGACCGGCAGCCCGATCGCCGCCGCCTCCGCCAGGGTCAGCGACAGGGCCTCGCGGCGCGAGGGCGCGAGCACGATATCCAGCCCCCGCATCCACTGGGGCGCGGCCTCGCGAAAGCCCAGGAAGTGTACCCGCTCGGCCACCCCTGCCGCGGCGGCACGCGCGTGCATCGCCCGGCCCCAGGGGGTCGCATCGTCCCCGATCAGGACCAGCCGGACCGACTCCGGGCAGTGCGCCAGCGCATCGATCGCCAGGTCCTGGCCCTTGGCGCGCACCAGTCGCGCGACGATCCCGCACAGCACGACCCCCGCGGGCGGCGCGAGCGCGGCGCGCAGGAGCGACTGCGCCGGGACGGCCAGCGGGTCCGCGACCCCGTGGTGGACGACCGCGATCCGCCCCGGGTCATAGCCCTGGGTGACCAGGAACCCCGCCACCGCCCGACTCACCGCGATGATCCGGTCCGCGCGCCCGAAGTGCTTGCCCGCATTGGTCGAATGGGCCGTCGCCACGACCGGGACCCCGGCCAGCCGCCCACTGAGACCGGCATAGAAAGCACCGCGGGTCAGATGCCCGTGGATCAGATCGGCCCCGAAGCGGCGGGCCAGCCAGGCGAGCCGCACCATCGACCAGGCATCGAAAAAGCCGTGCATCGGCAGGTGATAAACGTCGAGCCCGGCGGCCCGGAAGCGCTCCGCCAACCAGGAATCCGCGGGCCCTGCAAAGGCGACCCCGTGCCCGCGGGCGCTCAGGCCCAGCGCCAGCTCCGCCAGGTGCATCTCCGCCCCCCCGTAGGAGTGGCTGTGCAACACGAACAGGATCTTCATGACGGGCGGCGCAACGGCCGCGACCTCGGGGCAGGACTCGATGGGCGGCATTATCGCCGACAACGACGGGCCCTCGCGACCAGGAGCGGGGAGCGGTCCGCCGCTGACCCTGAAAGTCGCGCAGCGACCCTGTGGGAGCGGCCTCCGGCCGCGATTGCCCTCGCGGAGAACGCAGCGTCGCAGGTTATCGCGGAGCCGTAGGGTCCGCTGCGCGGACCAGCCACCTCGCGATCGACGGGATGCCCAGGGTTACGGCCAAGGCCCAGGCGCCCCAGGCCGCTGCACTTGCCCCTGTATCGGTTATGCTAATCAACGCGAGGATGATGCTGCGTGCTGGCCAGACGCGCACTGCGCAAGGTTCAGCGCCATTGTCGGGATTTCGAATCCTGCCCCGCCCGATACCACCAAGGCCCATGTCGATCCCGCACCCTAAGCGCCTCTACGCGCGTAAGGATGCGGATTCGCCGCACGACCCAGGGAGACAACCGGATGATTCCTGCAATCCCAACCGAGCTCGTGGCGCAGATCGCCGACGGCAGAGCCGCGCTGTTCGTCGGCGCCGGACTCTCCCAAGGAGCCGGGCTCCCCGGCTGGCCGCAATTGCTCAGGGAGATGCTGACCCACCTGGAGAAGCGGGACGGCATCCAGCCGGACCAACAAGACTTGCTCACCGCGATCCAACAGGGCGATCTGCTGGCTATCGCCGAGACGCTGCGCGAGCGCCTGCGCGACGATGAATTCCGCCGCTTCCTGCAAGACCGGATTCAGGGCACCCGGCCCAAGCCAACCCAGACCCACCGCCTGCTCCAACGTATACCGTTCGGCGTCCAGGTCACGACGAACTACGACGGGCTCCTGGAAGGCGCCTATGCGCTGGAACACGACGGGGCCACGCTGCACACATTCACCCACCAGGACGTACCGGAGTTGGGCGCCGCCACCCGCTCCGGCGAATACCTGCTGAAGCTCCACGGTGACATCAACCGGATCGACAGCGTGGTCCTCGGCACCACGGACTACCGCCGGATCATGCAGGCCAACCCCGCCTGCCGGACCCATCTGACGACGCTGTTCACCACCCGCACAGTCCTGTTTCTCGGATACGGACTCGCGGACCCGGACCTGATGCTGGTACTCGACGCCCTGCGCGAGCACTTCCGCGACCATACCGCCACCCATTACGCCCTGATGCCGGAGGACCGGGCGCCGGCCTTCAAGCGCGATCGATGGGAGAAGGACCACGGAATTCGCGTCCTCTCCTACCCGCCGACCGACGGTCACCCGGAGGTTCAGCAATTTCTTGAGTCCTTGGCCTCGCAAGTCCACCAGGCGCGACGCGCGGCCTTGCTTGCGACCCCGCGCATCACACCGGTCGAGCGCCTGGCACATGAGGTCACCGAATGGCTGTCGGCCATCGGCTATCAGGTGGAGCAGGAACCCGACCAGTCCGAACCCGCGATCGGCGCGGGCCGCCGCTGTCTCATCGCTTCCCTGAACCAGGGGAGCATCGCCCAACGGGTACGGGTCCACTGTATCGGCGGAGAGATCGGCGCGGCGGACATCGAGGCACTGGATGCCCGACTGGACCGGCGGACCAACCAAGGATGGGCCATCTGCGACCAGCGGGTCTCACCCCAGGCGAGTGCGCGCGCCGCGGAGCTTGAAGGCGTTCAAGCCTATCGGCTCGCGGACTTCCTGACGGCCAAGGTCTGGGGTCCCTATATTGAGGCCCTGAATGAACTGGTGCTCGGCCCACAGATCCCGGAGCGCTATGTGGACCCCGCCTGCCACAAAAAGGCGGCCGGCGGCACCGGTCTGGAGGGTCCGGCGGAGGACATGGGCGGTCTCGATGCCTACATGGACAGTTGGCTCAGCGAGCGCGGTAAGGTCCATATGTCATTGCTCGGCGAATTCGGGACCGGCAAGACCTGGTTCTGCCGGCACTATGCCTGGCGCCGCCTGCAGCGCTATCTGGCCGACCCGGCGAACGAACGATTGCCGCTGCTGGTCACACTGCGCGACTTCGTCAAGACCACGAATCCCGAACAGCTCATCAATGACCTCCTGTTGGAACGCTACAAGCTCCCCTTCGTCGGCTCCGCGTTCGAGGTCTTCAAGGCAATGAACCGCCGGGGCAAGCTGCTCCTGATCCTCGACGGCTTCGATGAAATGGCACGCAAGACCGATTACCAGACGGTGGTCGACAACTTCTGGGAGTTGGCGTGCCTGGTAGAGGACGAGAGCAAGGTCATCCTCACCAGCCGCACCGAGTATTTCCGCTGGGCCAAGGAGTCCGAGAAGGTCCTGTCGGGGCAGGAATACGGGCGTAAGACCATCGCCTTGAAGCCGCCCCGCTTCGAGGTCCTTTATCTCACACCGTTCGATGATGAACGCATCCGCCGCATGATCGTCGCACGGCTCAGCGGGGAGCCGGGGAATGCGACCGCGGACAAGGTGCTGGCGCGTGACAACCTCAAGGAGATGGCGCGCAAGCCCGTGCTCACCGAGTTGCTGCTGGCGGCTATCGACGAGGCCGGGATCGACGCACTGGACAATGAGGCGGATATCTATCTCAACGCGACCAACCGGCTCCTGGTCAGGAATATCGATACGCAGCGAACCTTTACCTCCACGGCGGACAAGCTCTATTTCCTCTGCGAACTGGCCTGGGAGATGATCCGCGACGGGGAGTTGCGCATCCATTACAAGGAAATCCCCGAGCGTATCCGCCGCTGCTTCGGGGAGCGGATCGCGGACGAACGCGACCTCGATCATTGGGACTACGACCTGCGCAATCAGACCTTGCTACACCGCAATGCGGCGGGCTACTACGAATTCGCGCACAAGAGCCTCGCCGAGTTCTTCGTCGCACTGAAATTCGCGTCCGATCTTGGTGTTCTCGATCCCAAGGTGCTGTCGACCTATCGGGAAGCGGATAATAATCTGTGCGTAGTACTGGGACGAGAGCCGGATATGGACTCGCTTGCAAAAGCGTTCGGCTATTTTGAAAGCCGTGATGAGCGGATCAAGTCGAGTTGGGGATTCCTGCCCTATATGCTTGATCGTCAGAATCTCAAGCATCGGTTGACTAATGTCATCCTGCAAACTCGGCATCGCGCGGGTGCCGATAGCGGTTGTCTTGCCGGAAATGCGTTAACCTTGCTACAGAAGTTTGGGCTTACGACTCAAGCCGAGAACGAGGGTTTTCGATCTGCGGACCTGTCATATCTGCCCCTCCGGAATGCGTATTTCAGTTCTATGCGATCCACGGACTTAACCGATGCGAGTTTGCGGGGGTCGGACTTGACTTCTGCCGAACTGGGACGCGCCGTACTCAGTCGCACAGACCTTCGGGACACCTCTTGCCGAGGGTTGCGCCTTGATACTTGCGCAACTAGCTATAATCGCTGGTCTCGCGGATTTGAACAGGTTCTCGGCGCAACTTGGAGAATCGAAACCGCCGAGAATACCATTCCGGTCGTCTCGTTGGCATGGTGCGACGATGGAACCCTAGTCGCAGGCGCTGTGGATAACACCCTACGCTCATGGAAAAATGGTTATGGAGATGAGCAGATTCATGTCATCCGGGCTCAAGAATTCATTTGTCTCATTGCCAGTTCCCATAGCACACCAGCGGAGATTTCCGTCTGGTGTGGATCTACTGTTCTCGTATGGGACTTGAATTCGGGTCAACAGAAGAGTCAGATCACGGTTCCCGAACTAAGTCCGCTGAGGTCAGGCTTTGCGCACGAGGGCGATAAGGTGTTCGGCCCGCATGTAACAGACGGCCTGTCGGTGTTCGATGTAGCGACCGAGGAAAGACTGGCAACGCTCCCGTATGATACGAAAGCCATCGCTGCGGCCGCTTTTGATTGGAACAAGGGCAACTATGTCGTCGGCACACAGGACGGCCGCCTTGTCGTTTGGAAGAGTACGAACTGCGAACCGCAGCCTCATTTTCTGAAGGATGGCGTCGCCATCACGGCTCTTTGTCTTTCCGAGGACGCGACCACCGTATTCGCCGCGGGTATTCGCGAGAACGACAATCGGTTCACCCTCGAAGTGTGGTGCTGGAACCTGGCGAGCAAGGGGATACGATGGTATTGGGAAAGCGAGACATTCAACGCGCAGCCTTTTGGCGAAGAGATCAACGAACGGATACAAATGAAACACTCTGTGCGGTCGGGCAAGCTCGCCATCGTGACAGGTAATCAGACATCGCCTTTGCTGATGCTGGAATCAGCATCCGGACGGCTGCTATTCAGGTCCAAGGGGTGCCCAAAGGCCCAGGCGGTTGCATTCAATCCCCCAGGAACCGAAGTTGCGGTGGCTCACGATGAGGGCGCGGTCTCGATTTGGAACTCGGATGAAGGCACCGCAAACTTTGGAACCTGTCTGAGAATACTCGATGTCCGGCTGGACGCTCGCGGCGCGCAGATCGCCGGCGCCAAGGGCTTGGATGAGTCAACCACTTGGCGACGCCAAGGGAAGGTTGTGCAAGGGACACGTCTGGAATTCCTCGCCGACTGCGGCGCCATTCTCGATGACGCGCAACTCCGCCTGCTTGCTCAATTGCGGGAAAACAAACCGCCGCCCTTGTAAACACGGGCGCTAGCAAGTGGATTGATTCATCGGCAAGGGGTCAAATCGCGGCCCGGGCCATGGCCGCCAGCTTAACGATCCGTCACGCGGTTTTGCCTGGGATCACAGCGCAAGGCCCTCAAAAACGTTTTCACTCCATTGGGGCGCGGCTTTGCCCAGACGATTGTCATTTGTCCAGAAGGCCGTGCAGCCGCCATGCTTCGCCAGCGCCACATGAAGCGCATCCGGCGTCTTCAGACCCGCCACCCGCCAATCCAGCGCGGTGTTCATGACCGTGTCGTCGATAGGGAGCATCCGCATGGAACCCAAGAATGACTCGAAGCGCTCGACGAGGGCTTGATCGCCCTCACGCAGCGGTCGGCTGAGGACTTCGAGGCGGGTCAGGGCGGATACGCTGAAAACCGCATCACCGGACGTGGCGATGCGGACACGCAATGGCCCGGAAAAGCGCGGGTGACGCTCCACCAGATAGATGACGAGACAAGAATCCAGATAGATGCTCGCCATCCGCTCAGTCGCCCCAGGCATCGCGGTTGGCGGCGATTTCACGTTCCATTCGGGCTGGGTCACCGACGGGTGCCACGGCGAAGGCAGGGCTGTCCAGGATCTTCAGCAGGGCCGCGCCGCTGCCTTTGACCGCCCCCGGTGCGCCGGACGGCGCAAGAATGGTCACGATCGCCCGTGCGGTCTGCGGCAGATGCACGGGCTCCAGCAGGGTTACCCGGCCGTCCGGGGTGATTTCGGCTTCGACCGATTGCATCATGGTGGGCATCCGGCTATACGTTTCGGTTATGCTGCGGTTGGGGTCAGTTCGCAAGAAGTCGCCAGTCCTCAACCGGGGCTTGGAAGTCCCCCAACGGACGCGGCTGAGGCGGCGTCCAATCACTCACCGGGGAGATGATGTCGCCCAGGATTCGGCCTTTGCCGGCAATGTCCGGCGGCGGCTGGCGTCGCAGCGACGCGGGCGGCTCATCCAGCACCAAAAAGATGGCCTCCATCCGGACACCCGGGGCTAGCGGAGGCAAATAGACGATCTGTCCGTGCTCGTTCGTCTCGACGATCAGTCGTGTGGCTTGCATGTCGAATGTTCCCGAACGGTCAGCAAGACGCCTTTGCGGGCCTGGCGCCTGCCGCGCCCGGCGATGGGCGCGGCTTCATGGCGGGAAGTATAGGCGGCGTCGGCGCGTTGCGGTTGCCGGCACGCCGGGCGCACCGCGCCCAACATAGGAGCTGTGCGCGCCGGACGGGCCGCAGACCCCGTCCGGCGTGGATCTGCGAGCCTGGGTCGGCCTGAAGGCCGACCTACACCGCGGTGCCGGTTACCTGGCTGGCGCCGATCAGCAACCCGCCCGATCGCGCGGGTCGAGCGTATAGGGATACTCCCCCGCCGGCTCCTGCGCCCGTGCGTCGATGATCCCGACGCGGTTGCCCGTGTAAAGTGGACCCCGCGGGCACCCAGATCCGGCCCCCGATCGCAACACGATTGCGCCAACCCTAGCGACCCGGGTCTAATCAGCGGACCGTCGCCGTCGCAGAACCGCCCATGTATCCACGCAAGACCGACTCGAACCGCGAACTGAACATTGAATCGGACCTCGATCTGATCAGGGACCCGGTCGCCACCCGCCACAGCGCCCGTCTGGGCGAGTTGATCCGCGCCGAGATCGCCGCCGCCGGGGGGCTGCTGCCCTTTGACCGCTTCATGGACCTGGCGCTCTATGCCCCCGGGCTCGGCTATTACGTGGCGGGGGCGGCCAAGTTCGGGGCGGGCGGGGACTTCGTGACCGCCCCGCAGATCTCCCCGCTGTTCGGCGGCTGCGTCGCCGCCCAGGCGGCCGAGGCCCTGCACCGACTGGGCGGCGGTGACCTGCTGGAGTTCGGCGCCGGTAGCGGCGCCCTGGCGGTGGCGGTCCTGAGCGCACTGGAGCGCCTCGCGGCCCTGCCCGGCCGCTACCTGATCCTGGAGCCGAGCCCGGACCTGCAGGCGCGCCAGCGGGAATTGCTCGGTGCCCGGCTGCCGCACCTGGTCAAGCGCTGCGTCTGGCTCACCGCCCTGCCCCGGGCCCTGCGCGGCGTCGTCCTGGCCAACGAGGTGCTGGACGCCATGCCGGTGCACCGCTTCCGTATCGGCGCCGGGGGGGACCCCCAGGAGGTCTTCGTCACCGAGCGCGACGGGAACCTGACCGAGGTCACGGGGGCGATACGCTCCGCTGGGCTCACGGCCGCCATCGCCGCCGTGCAGCGCGCCGGGCTGGCCCAGACCCCGGGCTACACCTCGGAGATCAACCTGCGCCTGCGCCCCTGGTGCGCCGCGCTCGGCGACTGCCTGAGCGCCGGCCTGGTGCTGCTGATCGACTACGGCTATCCGGCGTCCGCCTATTATCAGTCCGACCGCACCATGGGCACCCTGATGTGCCACTGGCGCCACCAGGCCCATGGCGACCCCTACCGGAATCTGGGCCTGCAGGACATCGGCGCCCATGTGGACTTCAGCGCCCTGGCCCGTGCCGCCTTTACGGCCGATCTCGCCGTCGTGGGGTTCGCCACCCAGGCGCAGTTCCTGATCGGTTGCGGCATCGATCAGTTGATGGCGGAGGCAGCGGCGGGCGGCGCCCCGGGTCCGGACCTGGCGCAGGCAATCAAGCAACTCCTGCTGCCGGCCGCCATGGGCGAACGCTTCAAGGTGCTGGGACTGGCCCGCGACCTCGCCGGCCCCTGGTGCGGATTCTCCATGCGCGACCTGCGCGACCGGTTGTAACACCATGCCCCTGATCGACCTTGCAGGTTTCCTGCTCACCGGTGCAGTCGCCGGACTGCTCGCCGGTCTCTTCGGCGTCGGCGGCGGCGCCATCATGGTGCCGGCGCTGATCCTGCTCTTCGGCCATCTGGGCGTCGGCGGCGA
>Ga0247840_10000611_pt1 | contig 73118 bp, 66 predicted proteins | sample LaCruzMarch2015__FD_192404 | JGI IMG/M metagenome (GOLD analysis project Ga0247840, IMG submission 192404) | Freshwater microbial communities from meromictic Lake La Cruz, Castile-La Mancha, Spain - LaCruzMarch2015_17m | ecosystem: Environmental > Aquatic > Freshwater > Lake | place: Spain... | reverse complement strand
CCGGTGATTTGGAAGCTTATGCCAGCCTGCTGTCAACAACCGGCGCTATGGATTATCGTATTGGAGCAAAAGGCCCGGTCATTTATTTCAGTTATTATACCGAACGTGCGAATGAGTAATATGGCACTTGACAATTTTTATTGTGTGTCTTATTATGGTACTTAATTTGGAACTGAAAGGAGCACTTCTATGAATATGGTGGCGGCACAAGAGATCAAACGCCGGGGAATCGGCGCTGTGGACGAAGCGGTTAGACAGGGTCCTGTTTGCATTGTCAAAAACAATCGCCCGCGTTATGTAGTGCTTTCAGGAAGCGACTATGAGCAAATGGCAAAAGATCTGGCTGAGGCCCGGTTAACGGCATCTGAGGAGGATGTAAAGGCAGGACGCATTCGCCGTGGTTCCGCGGTGGACCTTATTCGGGAAATTAACAGGAATGACTGAAATGCGGTCAAAGGATAAATTTACGCTCATTTGGACGCCAACTTTCGTGCGGACCGCGCGTAAATTTATCAAACGGCATCCCCCTCTTAAAGGAATGTTTGAAGATGTCATAAAATATCTGGAAGAAAACCCGTTTACATCCCGGCTCCGATTGCATCCCTTGAAAGGACGACGCGCGGGAAAACATGCTGTCAGCATAACTTATGATTATCGGATCGTGTTAATTTTAAAAATTACGCGGAAGGAAATTATTCTGTTAGATATCGGCACGCATGACGAAGTCTACAGAGACGCAGGGAAATAGATGTAAATTCATTTATGGAGAATACGGTATGATAACACTGCTGGACCTCGGGATAAAACCAAAGCCGGATTTCAGTCAGCTTCGCAAAGTGTTGCTGCGCGAGGGCAAACCGGACTATGTTCCATTCTATGAGCTTTATGTAAATGTACCGATAATGGAAAATATCCTGGGTAAAAAAATGCCCGATCGGGTATCCACCGTGGAATTTTATTACCGGGCTGGCTATGATTATGTGCCTGTCTGGCCGGGGGTGCCGGGGAAACGGGGAAATCTGAAGGACCGGCGGGAAGGATATCCCTTTCAGGACCGGGCCGGTTTTAACGCCTATGAGTGGCCAAAGCTTTCGGAGCTTACATTTACCGAGTTTGAGGCGGTTGGCAAAGTCCTGCCGGCCGGCATGAAAATGATCGGTCAGACCGGCGGAATTTTTGAGATGGCCGAACAATTATGCGGCTATGAAACCCTTTGTTTTTTCCTGGCGGACGACCGTCCCCTGGTGGCCGACTTGTTTGGCCGGATCGGCCGTTTATATCTCCAAATTTATGAGGGCATGGCGCGGATTAAGGATGTCGGCGCCGTGGTCATCAGCGATGATCTTGGTTTTAAGACGCAAACCCTGATTGCCCCCGATGATTTAAGGGAATTCGTGTTTCCATGGCATAAAAAACTGGTTGAAATAGCTCATAAATACGATAAACCATGTTTGATGCATTCTTGCGGCAACCTGGCGACTATCATGGATGATTTGATCGATGATGTCGGCATAGACGCCAAGCATTCATACGAGGATGCAATTTTACCGGTTCAGGAGGCAAAGAAAAAATACGGCGACCGCATTGCCATTCTGGGAGGGCTGGATGTAGACCGTCTCTGCCGGAGTTCGCCGGCTGAAATTACCCGGTTTTCCAATGAATTGATTGATGAATGCGGAGCGGATGGGGGGTATGCCCTGGGATCAGGCAACAGTATTGCGGATTATGTGCCGGTAGAAAACTATCTGACCATGCTTGCCGCCGGTTGGGCAAGGCGGTGATATAAGAGTATGTGTTGTGATTATTTCATTATTGACCTACCCCTTAAAACTGTTTCGTTTTAACGCTCGCAGTTTGCGCAAACCATTTCACACGCGGTTCCCCGCTGTGAGTTTCCGGAAAAGTGCGACCTCAGCGGGGTCAAATGGAGTTCCATCCTTACGAAGTAAATCGTGAAACCAAGACGTGGGGACTGACGCGCCCTCTTTAGAACCCCATGGAAAGATGGTCTGGGTCTTGCCGGACACCAATCCCCAGTTGTAACATCCCAGTGATTCCTTCCTGAATATTGGCAGGTTGGAAGCAACGTCACTGTGCCCGCGTCGCAGCCATTCAGTGCAAATGACAGGACGTCCGTGTTTTTTCAGATCCGCGATCTGCTGAGATAAAATGGCCGCATTGTAGTAGTTATGGAACGTGATAATGTCCGAGAAGGTTATTTGGAAATCATTTAATTCCTTATTCTCAGAACTATAGATACCTGCTGTCAGCGGCTGCAACGGTTTTGTTTTCCTGGCCCATTTGAAGACTTTCTGCAGAAGCGGGAGAGATTTCATCCCTTGACTGCTGCAACCGGGTTCATTGTAAAGATCCCAGAACAGAATTCGTTCATCTTTCGCAAATGATCCAATTATATCTTTCACATATAATTCCAGCCGGAGCCATGACTCGGGATTGTTGACCGAGTCTTTTCCTGGACTTTGGAGCCAACCTGAATTATGAACTCCGGGGACCGGGTTTGGCTGCTTTCCCAATCTCGGTTCAGCATTCCAGCAGTCGTCGAATATGACAAATGCTGGTCGAATGCGTTTTTTTCGCGCAATGACCAAAAACTCGTGGATTCGTTTCTTAAAACCTTCCCGGTCTGCCTGCCAAACCAGATCATGAAGATATACCCGGACGGTGTTCAATCCTATATCGGCGGCCCACGTCAATTCTAGTTTTATGGTTTCTAAATCAAAAGAATCGGCCTGCCACATTTCCAGTTGGTTAATAGCCGTACTTGGAATGAAATTGCAACCGACCAGCCATGGTTGCATATTATACCACTTATTGGCTTTCTCACTACTCCAACGCTCCATGTTAACCTCCATTTTTATTATTATGGCTTTTGAGCTTGATTCTGGCATATTATTTAAAAAAACGAAATATTTGAAATGAACAACAACATTCGTGAAATGTGCTTTATTGGCCCGCGGCAGATCACACCCGCTTTTTTCACACCCAACGTGAAATTTAGATAAGAAAAACTGTCACATTTTCGGTATTTCCGTCAATTAATATTAAACTCTCAAAAATAGAGAGGACAATTTGTGGATCAGGATAAGGTTAAGATGTTTGAGGAGCTGCTGATCAGGCATCATAAAATGGCTTTAGCTTACGCGTATTCTCTCTCTGTAAACCACCATACGGCGCAAGACATTGCGCAGGAATCGTTTATAGTGGCATTTGTGAGTTTTAATAATTTTGATTCTGCGCTGGGTAGTTTTGGGGGCTGGATAAGAGGGATAATCAGAAATAAATATCTGGAAAGAATCAGAAAAAACCGTGAAATACCGCTTGGGCAGGAGATAATTGACTTGATAGAAAAGGAATATGAAAACTGGGATGAATTCAGCCAAAAGAGAGGAACTGATATTTTTGTCCTCCTTAAGAGATGCCTTGAGAACCTGTCATTGGTCCATAAAAGAATTGTTGAGTTTTTCTACTATGAAAAGAAGAAATGCGCGGAAATAGCGGAAAGTGAACATTTAAGCGAACTGACAGTCAGAAAAAGGCTGGAAAGGATCCGCGACGGCTTAAAAGAATGTATTGACCGCAAAATGACGGACGCCGAAGAGGGAGCAGTGGAAATATGAACGCCGGGAATGAAAGCGATATTAAAAGCGAGGCGATGAAAAGGGCTTTTGATGGATTGATTTTTTCTCACTTCAGATCAGAGGAGTGGAACGCCGCCGGGAGTATGGGACAGATTATGGCGGCTGATGCGGCCGTTAACGAATCAAAATGCCGGGCAATGGAAGGCCTTCTCGCGGTGAGCGCCGGCTTGGGGAATGATGCCGCAAAAAACGAATATTTTATTGATAATGTCATGAATGAAATTAGAGAGACGCCCCTTATATCCGGCAAGGCTTGGACGGCCGGACGCAAGCATATTTTTGCGCTTAAAATTTTATCCCTGGCGGCAAGTTTCATGATCCTGCTTGGCCTCGGCGGCAGTTACCTTGTGGCGCATTATAACGGCGGCGCAAAAGGCAGGACGGCGTCGAGACCGTGTCTCCTGGCGTCAACCCCGGGGGGACTGCTGGAAAGGAACATGAGGCAGTCGGCCATTAACAACGGCATGCCGATTGAGGATAAGGATATTATCAGGACTTATCCCGGAAGCTGTTCATTTGTCATGTTTTCAGACCTGAGCCGGATAGAAGTCGGCGGCGGCAGCACTATTGAATTTTCTGAAGTTTCAGGTTTGAATAGAGGGAAGCTTTCGCAGTCAGGGGACAAAATAATGTGCTTGCGTGAAGGCATTATTGACGCCGATATACTGAAATCTAAAGATCACGGGGTATTCAAGGTGTCTTTGCCCGGGGGTGAATTAAGCGCAAGGGACGCCAGGTTCATCGTGGCGGTTTCAAACGGCAGGATTTTCGTGGAAGTCAGTTGCGGTTCGGTTTATCTGGAACCGGTGGATAAAACGGAGCCGTTAATAATTAATGCCGGGTATTGTCTGGTGTTGTCAAATGAGGGAACTTCAAAACTGTTGACGGCGGAATTGCAGGCAACAGGATTTAAAGACAACGCCCGGTTTACGGCGCTTAAAAAACAGCTTTCATTGAGCGAGGCAAAATTTGAGGAACTTCTTGTTAATCTTCAAAGGCGAAAAAACGTGGATATATGTCTTGAGAACACCATCAAGAGCATCAAAAGGAGGGGCGCGAATTACTCCTGATCTGGGAACAATAAAGGAAGGAAGGTATATAAAAGATGAAAAGTAAATTGGATTTAACAATGGTATTTCTAATGTCCATTTTAATGGCAATGGAAGGTGTTTGCGACCCGGAGCAGGATATTATAGACGGGGTAGATTGGAGCGTGGGGGCCAAGGCGTCAAATACAGGTAAATACACCTGTCTTACCGGGGAACTTGCGGATAGTTTCTGGGAATATCCGGCGAGCGGGCTTGAATTCATAAAGTGGCCGTCGGCGATTGTTCCGGAAAACCTCAGAAACAATAAGGTAACTTTCATCATGGCGTCGGGAATGGGCAGTAATTTTGGGGACAAGGGTTTGCACGAGCTTTATCTGAACGGCAAAAAGATCCTTGAAATCAATACGCCTTATGAAACAACTATCAGCTGGAAATCGGAGCTTGCGACGGCAAAATTTGAAACGGTGTTCATTGATAAGAGCGACGATCTTTTCGGGATATTCAGCGTCACGGTAAATCCGGAGGCAATCGACTTCGGAAAGAGACAGAGTTTTGAGATGAAGGGGAAAAAGTGTCTTTGCAATTCATGGTTTTCCATATCAAAAGTGGAGAATTTAAAACGCCTGAATGTCAAGGAACTTCAGTCAAAAATGAAAATCGGCGCCAGAATATCCGGGATCAAGGCTGCCACGTCGTCCGCCAAAGATGGTCTGTTAGACGTCATATGCGCCTGCTACTGGGACAAGACCGCATCGGTCTCCATTGCCAATGATAAGACAATTATGCCGAAAGGCGAAAATATCATCATTTTCAATGCCGGGGGAAAGAAACTGCCGGCTGATGCTAACATCATCGTGGATAAGGCCGTGGACGAAAGCAAGTGGCTGATTGAAGTGTATCCCGAATCCGTCCTGAAGGCCCCGGATGAAGGTTATAAAAAACACCTTGAATATTTGAACAAACTGGAATGCGTGATCTGGAAAGATTCCGTTGAGAAAATCAATAATTACCTGCAGCTGAGGAAATCCGCGAAGATTATAAAAGACGACGACGGCAAGAATCATATAAAGGCATCATTAGTTGGGTTTCCCGAGGGATTTAAATCGGAACAACCCCTTACGGCAATAATAACCCTGCCTCCTCGAACGTGGGAAGCGAAAGCTTTTTGCGATAACAAGGAAATACGTTACGAATATGTTTCTTTAAAAGGCGGTGTCCGCGGAATTAAGTTTGATATATTCCCGGGAAGAAAACATGTGGATGTTTTTTATAGAAAATAATGAAAGGCAAAATGATGAGAATAAAGTTTTTTATAAGGGTACTGTGCGCGGCTTTGTCGTTTACCACCCTGCCTCGGTTTGCTGCCGGGGAAGATAGAGGGAAGGAACCTTCAAAAGAGATTACGCTTCCCAGCGGCGTAAAAATGATCCTGATACCGGCCGGTTCATTTCTTATGGGTTCAACAAAGGGGAAAGATGATGAAAAGGAACTTCACAAGGTGGCCGTGGATAGTTTTTATATGGATGCCCGTGAAGTAACGCAGGAATCTTTTCAGGAACTGACAAAAATAAACCCGTCAAAATTTACCGATACGCAGGGACCGGTGGAACGGATAAGATGGACGGAGGCCGCGCTCTACTGCAACGCCAGGTCTGGTAAAGAGGGGCTTAAACAGTGTTATAATTCCCAAACTTGGGAATGTGATTTTGCGGCCGACGGTTATCGGCTTCCAACTGAGGCAGAATGGGAATACGCCTGCCGGGCCGGAACGACGGAAGATCGTTTTTTCAAAGGCGGCGAATCGGAATTGGGAGAATATGCATGGTATAGGCTCAATTCAAATGAAAAAGTTCAAAAAGCAGGCAGAAAGAAGCCTAATCCGTTTGGGCTTTATGACATGTATGGGAACGTGGCGGAATGGTGCAACGACTTTTATGATCCCGGATATTATGCAATCAGCGCTGAAAAAAACCCGCAAGGTCCAAAAACTGGTAACAAGAGAATCATCAGGGGAGGTTCATGGGCAAGCAGGGCAAAAAACTGCACAAGTTCAGCCAGGGCGGCGGACGCGCCCACAACCCCGGATATCTGCCAGGGTTACGACACTTATGGTTTCCGCTGTGTGCGCAGTGCAAAATGATAGTAAGACTTCAATATCAAAATTAAACAAAAAAAATGAATAAATGAGGTTATGAATACTGTTGAAAAACTAAATGATATTTTCCGGACAGTCTTTGAAAACGACGAGATCAATATTCGTCCGGAAATGACGGCCAACGACATTGACGGCTGGGATTCCCTGTCGCACGTGAACCTGATCCTGGCCGTGGAAGAAGGCTTCGGCATTCGATTTTCCGAAAGGGAACTGTTGACTTTCAAGAATGTCGGCGATCTATTGCGAAGTCTTGAAATTAAGGTTGGTTCGCAACAACATTGAATCAGTATTGAAGGTTTTCCAGGGATCGTATTTATACCGGCGAGATTGAAAATATGCTTTTTTATACCTGGCCGTTCCTATTCTTTCTGCTGATCGCGCTGCCGGCGCTGTTTGCGCTCCGGGACACCCGGCGATGGTGGCTTTTGTGGCTGCTCCTGGCTTCATACTTTTTTTACGCATGGTGGAATCCCTATTATCTCGTTTTGATTTTCTACATCACCGCGGTTGTTTATCTTCTGGCAACCTTGATGGACCGCTGCCCGGCCGATGACCAAAAGGCGAATTTGTCCGCCCGCTTGACGCGGCTTCGATCCGCTGACCGGCTGATAAAAACCGCTTTTATCTCCTTTGTTCTGGCGAGCCTTGGTTTTGGGAGCATGGCTTTGGCCGGACCGCAAACACTCCGGCCCTTCATGGCCGGACTTGGATTAATTATGCTGCTTATGGCCCTGGGCATTTTTTGCAGCAGCCGTGGAATCTGGCTGGTGATCGGCCTGCTCAATACCCTTGCGCCGCTGCTGTTCTTCAAATATGCCCGGTTCATCGGCGAAAATCTTAATGCGGTTCTATCCTGGCTGCATGTTCCGGCAACGCTGCCCGATGCTTCCACGCTCATGCCGTTCGGCCTTGATTATCTCCTGCCGATCGGCATTTCATTCTTCACCTTCCAGTCGCTGGGTTACCTCATTGATTTATATCTTGGCAAGGCGGAACGGGAACGGAACTTTCTCCGCTTTGCAAACTTTGTTTGCTTCTTCCCCCTGCTGATGGCCGGGCCGATTGAGCGGGCGGGGCAGTTGTTGCCGCAGTTCCGGCAATTTCCGGCAATTCGCCTGCAAAACTTCACGGACGGGCTGTCGCTGTTCCTTACCGGTTTGTTCAAAAAAGTGGCATTGGCCAACTGGCTTTCCTTGTATGTTGACCGCGTTTATGAAGCCCCTCAGTCTTTCGGCGCGGCGGCGCTTATCATCGCCAGCGTTGCATATGCGTGGCAGATTTTCTTTGATTTCGGCGGCTATACGGATATGGCGCGGGGCGTGGCCAAGCTTATGGGATTCAATCTGGTTTTGAACTTTAACCATCCGTATTTGGCGACCGGGGTGGGCGATTTTTGGCGGCGGTGGCATATTTCCTTTTCGCGCTGGATATTGGATTATATTTTTATGCCGCTGCAGATGCGCTGGCGGGAGTGGCGAAGCGTGGGGACAGCCTTGGCCTTGGTGGTGACATTTCTCGTTTCCGGTATCTGGCATGGCGCGGCTTGGACGTTTGTGGCCTGGGGAGCATTGCACGGGCTCGGCCTGGCAGGCACATTCGGGTTGGAACGCTCGGCCTTTTATCGCAAGCGGGTGCCAAAAATAGTCAAACAGGTTTTGGTTTTTACTTTTGTGACCTTTACCTGGATTTTCTTCCGTGCCAACTCATTGCCGGATGCGCTCTTGATCGTCCGGCGCATTTTTACTGCGGCGTGGCAGGATCCGCAAATTCCAATACTGATGCTGGTGCTGGTGGGGCTGGTTTGGATTTACGAATTTTTATGTGAGTCGCGTTTTCAGGATGTATTGAAAATTGGGTTTGTGAGGGTGGGCATCGCGGTTTTGATGGTGCTCGGCCTTTTTTTCAGCTCGTCCGGCGGAAGCGCCTTCATTTATTTCCAGTTTTGACATGACAAACGAATTGCCGGTGATATCTATACTGAAAGGTTACTGCCTATGAATATTAATTCATCTTTTATCCAAAACGGACAATACAATATCGGCCATATTTGCACCCGTCTGCAATGTGAGCGCGGTCTCTCCAACAAGACCGCCCTGCGCTGGCTCGGTGCGCATGGCGAGCGGGTTGAATGGACTTTTGGAGATTTGGAAGAAAAAAGCTCGCGTTTTGCCAATATCCTGCAAAAAACGGGTTTTTCGGCCGGAGACGTGTTTTTTATTTTCCTGCCTAAAATCCCGGAAGTTTTTTCCTCATTCCTGGGAGCGCTCAAGGCCCGGATGATCACCGGGACTTTATTCTCCAATTTTGGCGAGGAAGCGTTGCTGGACCGGCTGGGTGATGCGGGGGCGAAAGGCATCCTGACCCGTAAAAGTTACCTTAAGAAATTACTGCGGATCCGGGAAAAGCTGCCGGATTTGAAGTTTATCATCTTGACGGACGTTCCCGAACATCAGACCGAGGATATTCTCAGCCTGCCCGTCCTGATGCAGGCGGCTTCCCCGTCATTTGAAACTCCGCTGACTACTGCGGATACTCCGTCGGTTTTGCATTACACCTCAGGTTCAACCGGCAAACCGAAGGGCGTATTGCACTGCCACCGCAGTGTTTTGTTGCAAAACCGGACCGCAACGGAAGTGCTGCATCTTCAGCCTGATGATATTTTCTGGTGCACGGCTGATCACGGGTGGGTGACCGGAACCTCTTACGGGATCATCGCTCCCTGGAGTCTCGGCATCTCTCAGGTGCATTTTGGCGGCGCGTATGACGCGGCGGAATGGTTCAAAATCCTGGAGGAACAGGGCGTAACGGTTTGGTATACGGCTCCCACGGCCCTGCGCATGTTGATGCGGGAAGATGTTGCGACCTTTGCTCGGTTCAACCTCTCCAAACTTCGCCACGTTTTCAGCGTGGGCGAACCTTTGAACCCCGAAGTGATCAGTTGGGGTAAAAAAGTGCTGGATAAAGATGTTTATGACACTTGGTTTCAAACCGAAACCGGCACCATTATGATCACGAATCGTCCCGGTTTACCGATCAGGCCGGGTTCAATGGGCACCCCCCTGGCGGGTATTGAGGCCGCCATTGTGTCGGACAAAGGGGAGGTGCTGGCGGACAATCAGCAGGGCAACCTTTGCCTTCGGCCAGGATGGGACTCAATGTTTATATCCTATTTTCATCATGAAGACGTCTATCGGCAGAAATTCCGGCACGGGTGGTATACGACCGGAGACACGGCATATCGTGACGGCGAAGGTTACTATTGGTTTAGAGGACGAAGCGACGATGTAATCAATACTGCCGGTCATCTGGTCAGCCCGTTTGAAGTGGAGAGCGCGCTTCTGGAGGTGGAGGGGATTGCCGAGTCCGGGGTGATCGGCGCTCCGGATGATTTGCTGTGGGAGAAAGTGGTGGCATTCGTTGCTTTGCGGAATGGATACGAATGGAACCGCAACTTGGAACTGAAGGCGCGTTTACACGTTTCAAACCGGGTTTCAACCATGGCCACGCCGCAGGAATTCAAGGTATTGGAAAGCATACCCAAGAACAAAAGCGGCAAAATCATGCGGCGGGTTTTGAAAGCCAAGTATCTTGGGACAGATGCCGGCGACGTGAGCACTTTGGATAGTATTTGAGACCCAAAAATATCCCGACGGATAAACATGAATAATGATGAAATTCCATTTGCATCAAACGTGGAGCGCCTGGGCTTCAAGCAGTGGGCAATGGTTATTTTGATTATTGGGGTGATTGTGTGGGGCGTGCCCCGCTTATGGCCTATGCTGGAAGGGTTCACGCCGTCCGCAAATTATCGTCTCCCCTATGCATTGAGCAGTGATTACTGGATGTTTAAGCGCTGGTGCGATTACGCCGTGAAAAAATACCCGGGCATTATGCTGGGCGATTCCGTGTTCTGGGGGCCATACGTCAAGAAGGAGGAGACGCTGACCCAGGCGTTAAACAAGACGGCCGGGCATGAAATATTTGCCAATTTGGGGGTAGACGGACTGCATCCCGCCGCCATGACCGGCCTGATTGAATACTACGCGCCATCCCTCCGTAACACAAAAGTAATAATCAACCTGAATCCCTTGTGGCTCTCTTCAACCAAGCTGGATTTACAGGAAGATGAAGAAACACGTTTCAATCATCCGGGACTGGTGCCGCAGTTTTTCTCCAAACCACGATGTTACCAGGCGGAATTTTCACAACAAGTTCGCAACGAGTTGGACCGCCATGTCCCTTTTTGGAGTTGGCTTAATCACGTCAATACGGCGTATTTTAATAATATGAGCCTTGCGCAATGGACCATGGATAATCCCTATAAAAATCCCCTGAAGATCTTCGGCAAAGGAATGCAATTTGAAGACAGTAAACCGCATAGTCCGCCGGCGCCCTGGACTACCAAGGGCATCGGCGGACAGGATTATTCCTGGGTTGAACTGGAAAAATCCTATCAATGGGGTTCTTTCAAGAGGGCAATAAATATTTTAAAATCCAGGAATAATGAGGTCTTGGTTATTGTCGGCCCGTTTAACGGCTACATGATGACCAAGGAATGCCTTGACCATTACCAGGCGCTAAAATCTGAAATAGAATCATGGCTGAAACAAAACAAGGTAAGCTATTACACGGCATTAGAACTGCCCAGTGAACTTTACGCCGACGCCAGTCATCCCGTTGCGGAGGGATACCGCCTTATCGCGGAAGAACTGCTCAAAACCGATTTTATCAAGTCGTTCAAAGCCGGAGATGCAAAACAATAAAATTAACGATGGAATCTGAAATGAGAATACGTGTCTTATTTGCGGTTCTGATTTTGTCGGTTGCGGTCAGAGTGGCCGGGGCCGGAATCACCAACGACAAGATTGCCTTGGAGGTAAATAACGGTAAGGCAATTTTGTCTTATCGTCTGAATGGCCGGACGGTAGCGGCCGCGGAACTGCAAGTGGTCAATGCCGCCATGAAAACCGTCGTTGAGGAAAAATTACCGTCGGGTTCCGCCCTTAAAATTGAGTGCGGCGACCAGGTGGCGCTGCGCGCCGTCCTGCATGACCAGAGTCCTTACCTTGATCTTGAGTTTGACAGTCCGGCCGGCCGGGAAAATGTTCTTCTGGTGAATTTCAAAAGTGAAGTGATGATCGTGCCTGACACCTTGAGCGATAATTATATTTTCTTCCGGGAAAATCCAGAAGAGAACGGCGGCCGGATTTTCCCCGGCTTCCAGATGGTGGTCCATCTGCTGGATGGGGGGCGGGCCATGCTTACCTGCGCCTGGCTGGATGCCGACCGCGTGTTCAGCGGACGGGAGAAAACAACGGCGCAGTACTACGATTATTGCCGGATTGAGTTCAAGGGTAAAAACAGGTTGCAGATCGGCGCGCCCGCCGCCGAAGGTATTTGGGGGAAAGTTGCGGAAAAGCCGAAGGGCGCGGAGTTCGAAAAAATCTGCTGGAAGCCGCCTTTTGCGGCGAAATGGCTGATCAATTACAGTATTAAAAACGCAGGCATGTTGTTTCTCGACGAGTCGTTCCCAATTCCTGAATTTGACCAAAAGCCGCCTCCCCACGTGATTTACCTGTTGCCCGGTTTTAGTATTCTCAAATCTGACATCTGGCAAGGTTATGACCAGGTCAACGGTTCTTTCACGTATCCGGTTTACCTGAAGGACGGCGAAGCGTTTATGCGGCAGCTAACCTTTGCGAACAATGAGATGCAGGTCAATTTTGACCGCCCGCGGGCTATCTATGCCCTTGACGCTGTGTCTCGAAGCGCCGGGGAAGCCGTGATGCCGATGCCGGCGCTCAAAAAGCTTCTGCCGGCGAATAAAGTCACGGCGATACAGCACCAGAGGATCGGGAAAGGCTACGGTACCTGTGGGTGCTCCCAGGAAATTGAAAAAATATTCAAAGAAGAAAAGCAGAAAGAAAAGCGGGAAGATATCGCCGGCCGCTTGAAAGGGATGAATGAGTTTATAGTCTGTGTTGATGAGCGTATTGGAAATTATCGGGACTGGGAAACCGACACCGTCCGATGGATGGCGGGAAAAAGCGAACAAAACCCGAAATTGAATCCGGCTTGTCAGGAACTGGGCAAGATACTCATCTCCATCCAATTGATTTGGAGCAAAAAAAAGCCGGTGTTCAAGACGCCGGAATATTATTCCGCGGTGACAGAGAAGATTGCCGTCCTGATCGATTCCAACCTCGATGGCGAAAAACAGGAAGATGAATGTAATAATCTCTGCCGCCAGCTCCGCACGCTGGCGGGAACCATGCATACCACGATGGGCCGCTGCCGACAGGTCGTGCGGGCGGCCCGGTGGACTGCGGTTCACCGCCTTTTGACGGCGTCCGATCCGGCCGAGGCTGAATTATTGACCGAGTTTCTCAAAAAGAGTTCGGTCATAATCCGGCCGTACCATGTGGAAGAAGGAAAGTGACCGGGTGAAAAATATTAATGAAGGAATCTGAAATGAGAATCAAAGACATATTTGGGGTTTTGATTTTGTCGGTGGCGACCGGAACGGTGGCGGCCGATATTAAAATAGAAGACACGGCGTCTTTTATGAAAGTATCAAATGGAAAAATTTGCGTTTCCGCTGAAAAAACGGAAGGGAACAGGATTATCATGTCGGTTTTTCTCAAGGATGTTGAGATGCCGGCTGCGGAAATAAAGTTCACTTATGAAAATGACAATATGGTTCGGCCCATATCGTTCAGCGCGGAGAAAAAAGGGCCGACAGAGGTCTTGATGTCCATAAAACTTCCAAATGGGGGAGAAGCCGTTGTCAAAATATCCGAAAATAGCGAATATATGAATATAGCGGATAATGGCTTTGCCGGGAAACTGCGCGTCACGCACCGGAGCAAGGCGGTAATCATCCCGGATCCGATCAGCGAGGATTTTGTTCTCTATCCGGATTCCGTGACGAACAGGATAAATATTCCATCCGACAACTTTTATTTTGTCAACCTGCTTGACGGCCGGAACGCCATGCTTTCCTTCCTGTGGAAAAACGAAAATATCAGGATTCACGCCGGAAGGGATGCCCCGGGATCCGACTGTTTTAATTATACGGAAATAGCCCTGGTTCCCGGCGAACCGGTCTGGATCGGGTTAAATGCGGCGGAAAACATCTGGTGGAAGGGCGACGGGAAAGAATCATTCAAAGAAGAAGTTGAAATCAAATGGACGCCGCCCTTTCCCGCCAGATGGGCCGTGCTTTATAAAAAAGGAATGGGCAAGTTTCCCGAAGAAGAAGGTCTTATTGACCGGTGGTTCATCATTGAAAAAAATCCGGACAAAAAACCGGAGATTCAGATGGGATTTAGTTTGTTAAATCCAACAACATGGACGGCCTGGGCATCCGGGCTTGGCGGCGTCATATATCCGTGCAATTTTGTGAACGGCAAAACCATTATAACATATCCGACGTTCAGGGACATTCCCGGATATTTTTGCGATCCAAAATTCGCTCCCGTCATATATCCTTTTGAGAACGCGCCGCAAACGCCTCCTGGAATAAAGCTTCCGTTGACGGCCGTCAAAACCCTGCTCGGCGATGATACCTATAGCAGACTAACATGCGTTCCTTCCAAAAACACCAAGGGTCATGCCACGTGCGGCACCACCGCGCAAATTGAGAAGATTTTCTATAAAAGCGAGGAAAAAAAAGAGGAGAAAAGAATAGCCGAACATATTGTCAACACGGATCTTTTCGTTTTCCACATGAGAAAGAGAATAGAAGAATATATGGAATGGAACCGAAAGCTTGACAATGTTCTGGCGGCCGAAGAATCAAACAAGAAAAACATTTCCGGTACGGCCTGCGATTTCAGGAAAGGTCTGAGCAAAATGAAATGGCTATACGCGGGTAATATTAAGAGGATGAAAACCCCCGAATACGCCTCTGCGCTCTCGCAGAAAATCGCGGAACTTATAGACAATGAAATGGATGAAGAGCAGAAAGAAGAGCAGTGCAAGAAAATTGGAGGTAACATAAGGACAATCGGCGGCTGCCAGGACACCATGCTCGGCGAGTTGCGAATGCTTGTTAAAGCGCTGCGAGGCAGGGCCACCTGTTTATATATGTCTTCTTCCGACAAGCAAATGACACATTGTCTCGGGTTAATCAGGAAGGAAACATCTTTAATTCTTCATGAAAGAGTGGGGATGGAAGGGAAATGATTTTGTTGATCTTTTGTTACAAGTAAAATCGGATAACAACAATGTGACAGGTAACTCTGTCGCGGAACCGGGGAGGTTGTAGTATGAGTTCTATTATTACCAAAATTACCAAGGCATTTGGTGTGCTGGCCATTGTCTGGAGTGGATGCAGTGCCGGGGCCGGACCGTCGGCGCCGGCGGCTCACGTGGAAGGATTCCGCGCCGAACCGCCGAACCTCATTTGTCCTCTTGCCCTCATCATTGATGACGGGGCGCCCATTACGGCAAGTCGCCTGAGCGTTGAAGAAGTGGCCAAACTCCGTGCTGAAGGCAAGGAGCTGGATAATTGGACCGCTCTTGATGATTTCGTTAGTCTCTGCAAGGAATTCGGCGTGAAAGGCAAGTTCACCATGTTGTCCTACCAAGGCCGCCATGGCCTGATCGACACGGTTACCGATCCGCAACTGAAGAAAAGACTGGACACGTTTTTTGAATATCTCAAGACGCACCTGATGCCGAACTTTGACATCACGCCGGAGATAATTTCTCATGGCATGGTCATCAATATTGATACCGGCCAGCCGCTGGCCCGGCAGTATTCACCCGAGGAATTGATCAAACTGGCGGCTGTCAACTTGCACGGCAAGTGGCGGTTCAGCCTGGGCAAATCCTGGCCGGGCTTGGACGTGCCCGGGCAAAAGACCAAGGAGCCGGCCGGTGAAGATACTGGCGTGACCGGCCACTGGGAAAAGGTGGACTTCGACGATGCCGGGTGGAGCGAGCTTGCCGTGCCCGGCCTGTGGAATGACCAGGGATTCCCCGGCAAGAACGGTTACGGCTGGTTCCGCAGGCGCTTCCGCGTCCCCGCCGAGGCGGGGACGAATCAACTGTATCTGGCCGTGATGGGCATTGAACATCCGAGTTCAATCTACCTCAACGGGGAGTTGATCGGGCCAGAAAAAAGCCGGCGCCTGGATTGCATTGACGTAACGTCCCGTCTCAAACGCGACGCCGATAACCTCATCGTCCTGCGCATCTCCGACTTTGACAAACGCGGCGGCGTGACGGGCTGCATCCAGTTGATTGACTTTGAGATCCAGCCGGCGCTTTACAACGAGTCGAATTGGTCGCAGACGCAGGATGAGGACACACTGGAGAAGTATATCGGCCGGGCGCTGCTGGCGCTGAAGAATGTCGGCATTGTGGCCAACGGCGTCACCTCCCCCTGGGAATTCGGCGCCCGCAACGAGGGAAACTATGCCCGGGCTGTGGGCCGCGCCCTGAAACGGGTGAACGGAATCAAGGGCGGATGGTACTTCCTGAGCCTGTCAAACGGCTCCTATATTGAGCCGCGCCTGATGTGCTTTGACTGGTGCAACGGCGAGTATGTGGTGAGTATTCCGGCGGACGGGCGGATGGTGGATATGATCATGTGGGGTACAGTCGGCAAGGACGTTGCGCGCCAGGCCGATGTCTACATCACCGCCGACGGCCAGGGGGGCATTCTGCCGACCCAGATTGCCAATCATAGCTACTGCATCCTGTGCGGCCACGGGTATGGGTGGCACGAAGGGGTTAAAGTGTACCGCGAAGTTTTCAGCCGGCTCCGGAAGTTCCACAATGACAAGGTCCAGTGGATGACCTGTTCGGCGATCGCCCGCTACTATGCCGTTTCCAAGACCTTTCGCCTCCAGGCGAAGAATGAGACTACATGGGATATCCAAACCGCAGTGCCCTGCCCGGACTTCACCATTAGCTTCAAGGCGACCGCCGCAGTGCGCCGGTTCGTCGTCAACGGCACGGAACTGAAGAAAGATGAGGCCGGCGGACTGCGCCTGAAGAAGGACTTTTGGCGTCAACAGGGCGACACGGTTTATGTTTGTTTTGACATTGAGAAAAGCGTGACTTTGAAATTGGAGTTCTGACAATGCAAGGCGAGTGAAATAACCAGTTCAGGAGGGAATCATCATGCGTAAGGTATGGGGAACGTTCATGGGACTAATGCTGATTGGTGCCGGATGTCAATTCAGTCCGGTGGCGACAACCGGGAGTCAGCCGTTACCGACAATGAAATTATCGGACGAGCAACGCCAACGTATCACCCGGTTTCTTTTTCCTCTCCCGCATGAATGCTGGGTTGGGAATGCTGCGATCACCGTTAATCCCGGGGATTGCCGCATGGTCATTGATGCGAAGTTGACGGAACAGGAGCAGATGTATGTCAACGATTTCCAGGAACGCTGGCAACAACAGTATAACGCGCCCATTCCCGTAGCCGATATAAGCAAGGAACAAGGACTGACAGTGATCATCGCCATGACCGACCGGGGTGAGCTGTTGAAAGAAGCGGATCAAAACGGGCTCATAAATGCCGGCTATCTAAAGGAACGGCCGAATGCCGAGCAGGCCTATGCGATCCGGTGTGAAATGAAATCAAATGGTCTGAGGGTCTGGCTGGCGGCCAATGAGGCGTCGGGCCTGTATTATGCCCTTGGCACCTTGGAGCAGTTGATGAGTGGCGCAAAACAGGCCGACAAGATCGTGATGCCCATGGCTGACATTGTTGACTGGCCGGACATTCAAAAGCGGGGGCTCTGGTCATGCGGGTATCCGCGGATAGTGCCGGGCGAGTCGGATCAAATGCGTCTCTATTCGCAAATGAAACTCAACACCTATTGGGGACCTTTTATGTGGTTGACGGTCTCAACCAACCGGGTATGTTCATTCGGCAATAAAGACAAGGCGTTCACTGAAGCTGCCCGATGTAATATTGAATTAATCCCCCCCTTTGTGCATATTGATTATCTCTTTGCCAAGGGCCAGGCGCTGGAGCATTGCCGCGACCTCATGGGCCAAGGCAAAACCACTAATGAGATATGTAGCGTGATGTGTCATGCCAATCCGAAGTCCCAGGAAATGCTGGATAATATATTTCAAGCAATTGCTCGCGATGTCCATCCCAAGCGCATCTGCTTCTGGCCGTCCGAAGGGGAGAACACCTGTCATTGTTCCGTGTGCAAGGGAGATCGCCGCAAACAGGTGTTAAATGAAATCAAGGGGGTTGTCAGCGCCTACGAAAAGGCGCGTTCCAATCATCCGGCATTTAATATGGATATCATCACGACCCAGGGCACCTATCCACACAATCTGGCAATGCTTGATTATATACCCAAGGATGTCGGCATTGATATTTACAGCGGTGCCGGACGCTGGTCCACGTACCAGACGTGGATTGGCAATTGCATTCTGCCGCCGTCGGTGGCGGAAATGCGCCGGCGCGGGTATCAAGTGGGTGTCGTGCCTTTATTTGCGCCTTCCTCTAGTCCCAGCAGACTGTTGTTCCCGTTCCAGACACCCTATTTGGTCAGGGAACGCATGACGGAGGCGGTAAATATGGGGCTCGTGCATGTTGACGGCTGGTTTCCTGGATTGATGGCGCTTAATTTCAATCTCCAGGCTGAAGCGGAATATACGTGGAATGCATCCGGCCGAACTCCCCGTGAGTTTTCAGCGGCCTGGGCGACCCGGCGCGGACTCAGCGATCCGGAATGCGCCGCGGATATTATTGAACAGCTGGAGTATCCGGAACGGGCGTTGAGCGCGGGCATGCGGGCGGACACCATGACCCGGTGCATTGAGCGGGTAACATCGGAATTGCAGGGCAAAGCGCCAGCTTGGGGTTCATATTTCGCCATGCAGAAAGCCTTTGAATTCCCGACCCACGAGGAAATGGAACGGGTATTGAACATATGCAACACGAACATCGTGAAAGCCGAGTCCCTGGGGGATAAGGAATTCATCACCGGAACCCGTCTCCTGAAGCAGTGGATAATGCTCTTTGAACGCTACACCTATTTCCTGGAGAACAAAACCAATACGGTAATAACGGTGAGCGTAAAGAAAGATATCTGGAATATCACAATGGATTTCCCTTCGGTATGGGAACAATGGATACAAACTCTGCCTCCTTTGTCAGATTCCAATGATTTAATGAGAGTTCGTTCAGGAGTCATCAGCATGAGCACGAATTTCAATTTTCTGGCGGAAACACAATAATATGGATGGTGGTACTGTTTTCTGGCGGGAAAACTTTTCAATACCGATGTTGTTAGATTGGAAGAAATAACCGGTGCGGAAAACCAGGATTAACAGATGAAATCGGGAATGAAAATTCGCGGGCTATTTGGGATTTTACTTCTATCAGCGGCGGTCGGCGCGGCATCGGCTGATATTAAAGTAGAGGATACGGCGTCTTTTCTGAAAGTATCAAATGGGAAAATTTGTGTTTCCGCCGGGAAAACACAGGAAAATAAGATCGTCGTCTCCTGTTTTCTCAATAAAGTCGAAGTCCCTTCGGCGGAAATAAACATTACCGATGAAAAGAATGAAAGAATCCGGCCGGTGGCGTTCAGCGCGGCGAAGAATGGGACGACGGAGGTTTTAATGTCAATAAAACTTCAGAACGGCAAGGAACTTGTTCTCAAAATGTCCGCATCCAATGAATATATTAATTTTACAGACAACGGCTTTGGCGGGAAACTGCTCGTTTCGCACCGGAGCAAGGCGCTGATCATTCCGGATCCGATCAGCGAGGATTTTGTTCTCTATCCGGATTCGGTGACGAACAGGATAAACATTCCATCCGACAACTTTTATTTTATGAACCTGCTTGACGGCCGGAACGCCGTGCTTTCCTTTCTGTGGAAGAACGAAAACATCAGGATTCACGCCGGAAAGGATGCCCCGGGCTCCGACTGTTTTAATTATACGGAAATATCCCTGGTTCCCGGCGAATCGGTCTGGATCGGGTTAAATGCAGCGGAAAACATCTGGTGGAAGGGCGACGGGAAAGAGGCATTCAAGGAAGAAGTTGAGATCAAATGGACGCCGCCCTTTCCCGCCCGCTGGGCCGTGCTTTACAAAAAAGGGATGGGCATGTTTCCCGAAGAAGAAGGACTCATGGACCGATGGTTCATCATTGAAAAGAATCCGGACAAAAAACCATATGTTCCGAGGCTTTCTTATAGTTGGAAAACGATAAGCTGGAGTGTCTGGACATCGGGGCTTGAAAACTTCATATATCCGTGTAATTTCGTGAACGGCAAAACCATTATAACGTATCCGACGTTCAGCGCCATTCCCCAATATTATTACGATCCAAAATTCACCCCTGTCATCTATCCCTTTGACAACGCGCCGGAAACGCCGCCGGGCATGAAACTCCCGCTGACGGCCGTCAAAAGCCTGCTTGGCAATGATACCTACAACCGAATAATCTGCGTTACTTCCAAAGATGACAAGAACCCGGGTACCTGCGATACTACGGCGGGAATTAAAAAGATTTTCTACCGGAACGAGGAAAAAAAGGAAAAGGAAAAAATAATCAAGGATATCGGCCAAATGGACCTCTTTGTTTTCTTCATACGGAAAAGAATAAAAGAATATATGGACTGGAACCGGAAGATTGACGATGTTTTGATGGCCGAAGAAGCAAACAATAAAAACATTTCCGATACAGTCTGTTGGTTTAGGAAAGGCTTGAGCGGAATGAAATGGCTGTACGCGGACGGGATCAAGGTCATGAAAACTCCTGAATACTGTTCTGCTCTCTCGCAGAAATATATAGGGCTTATAGACTCGGCAATGGATGAAGAGCAGAAAGAAGAACAGTGCAAGAAAATTGGAAGTGACATAAGAACAATCGGCGGCCGGCAGGACCGCAATGTGGCCATATTGCGCATCATTGTTAAAGCGCTGAGAGGCCGGGCCACCTGTTTGTATATGTTTTCTTCGGATGAGCGCGAGAAATCTGTTCTCGGGCTGATAAGGAAAGAAACATCTTCAATCCTTCATGAGGTATTTGTCGTCGAAGGAAAATAATTTAAGTTTAAGCCAGATTCTGCAACGATATAAAGGAAGAGATAATATGGATACGATACGCGAGGAATCCCGGGAAATTCCGATAGTTGCGCAATATGATATATGTGTTATAGGGGGTAGCTGCACTGGCGTGTTTGCCGCTATTAGCGCCGCGCGACTGGGCGCGAAGACCGCCATTGTGGAAAGTAATGGCTTCTTTGGCGGTGCAGCGACTGCAAGTTTTGTGAATATCTGGCACTCAATCTATGATACTACCGGTAAAAAACAGATTATTGCTGGTCCTACCGTTGAAGTGATCGAACGCCTCAAGAAACGCCATGCAGTTTCCGTCATAGAACCAAAAGATGGACCTATATATTTTTTGCTCAATACTGAAGAATTGAAAATCGAATTGGACGAACTGATCACAGAAGCAGGTGTCCACCCATTCCTGCATACCTGTTTTTCGTCCCCTATTCTGAAAGATGGCAAGTTAGTTGCCGTCGCTATTGAAGATAAGTCTGGAAGGCGTGCAATCAAAGCATCCTATTTCGTGGATGCAACTGGTGACGGTGATTTGATTGTTCGCATGGGGCTTTCATCCTATAAAAATGAGCAATTAATGCCGCCAACGACGTCTGCAATCATTCGTGGAATAAATGAGATACAAGAACGCTATCCTGAGTTTTCCTATGATAAATTTATGCTAAATCCGACCTATATAAAGACCCTAAAATCAACGGAAGTCAAGGACACTCAAAAAAGACCAAACCTTCAGAGAGTTATAGGTTCTCGAGATGACACCATATCGGGCGCAAAAGTATTTGAAACAGACTGTAGCGATGCAGATCAACTGACAAAAGCAGAAATAGATGGAAGGCGTCAGGTTCGCGTTATTTGCGATATGTTACGCGATAATTTTCTGAGTAATGAATTAGTGCCATTGGTCGCGTTGCCAGCCAGAATCGGTATTCGTGAGACTCGCCACGCCTGTTGTCTGTACAGGCTTACAGAAATGGACGTTCTCAACGGAAAAAGCTTTCCTGACGCGATTGCTAATGGCATTTATCCTGTAGATGTCCACAACGCAGACGATCATGGAATCACTTTCCGCTATCTCAACGGCACTGAATATTATTACCAGCCTAATAAGATAGGTAAGGAGCGCAAATGGAAAAAGGATAGTTCAGAATGTGCCACTTTCTATCAAATTCCCTATTCATCGCTAATTCCTCAAGGATCAGCAAATGTGCTGGTTGCTGGACGAGTTATTGATGCAGACCGCGGAGCTTTTGGAGCAATAAGAGTTATGGTCAACTGCAATCAAACAGGTACGGCGGCCGGCACGGCATCATATCTTGCGCTAAATGGAAATACGACTGTTTTGGAGATTGATGCCAACAAACTTAGAAAAACCATGCAAAGACAGGGATCGATCATTATTTGATATATATCAACCTTTATGAATCAATCATTCAACTTTCTCAGGAACATCAGGACGCTGTGAACCGCCGCCGAACGATCGTTGTCAAGTATGATGCAAATGGTGAACTTGGCGACGATTTCATACAGTGGATTGCCTATCGCGTTCGCTATATTGACGAACCGGAAACACCCGCCCGGCATGTTTATATTACCACTATCGCAATAACGCCCAGGCCGAAAAGCACAATATCGGCCAGCAATGGCAAATCAGTGAGCAGAATTGATTCGGGCTGATCGCCTTTTTCCTGGTTATAGACCAGATACAGATAGCGGAAGATGCCGAAAACAACAAACGGGATTGTAAGGCTCAGGTGGGAGGTTTTAAATTTTGCCACCGTTTCCGGCCATTGCGTATAGACGGCATAGGCGATAATCACCGCGCCCGCGGTAATCGCGATAAGCTGATCAAAAAGACGTTCGTTGCCGGCATTTAAACTGGGCCGGAAATTTTGATTTTGTCCGCCATCCATCAGACGCTTTTCATGCCGCCGTTTGCAGAGGGCAAGAAACAAGGCCATAAGAAAGGTGCAGATCAAGAGCCATGGCGAAATAACAACATTAATGACCACCGCTCCTCCGACGGCCCGCAGGACAAATCCGATCGCGATTACAAATACATCCACAAGCAGAAGATGTTTCAAATAGAGCGTGTAAGCCGCCTGAAGCAGGATATAGGCCGTGACAATCATTCCAAAGCGCGGAGCCATAAACCATGCGCCAAGCAAGCCGGCAACCAAACAGGTGATTGCCATGATCCACGCGGCCGGAACCGGTATAAGTCCCATTGCCACCGGCCGGCGGCTTTTAACGGGATGAGCCCGGTCAAGTTCAAGATCGCATATATCGTTCCAAACGTAGATGCCACTTGAGATAATGGCGAAAAGAATCATGGCCATCATGGCCGTGCCGGCCATTGAAAATGAAAGCTGCTGCTGCTTATCGCCGAGCGCAAAGACAAATGCCGCCAATACAATAAGATTTTTTGTCCATTGTCGCGGACGGAGTTCTAAAATGATATCCCTTAAGGTCATGGTTCAAAGTTCAACGTTGATTGTTTAAAGTTGCCTCTATATTTTTTTCGGCACCGGCCTGAGCCGCAGTTTCATCACCATCCATAGCGCTTCCCGGATTATGGCCGAGTTCATTTTTGAATGACCGGAACGGCGGTCCTCAAAAATGATCGGAACTTCAACAATACGGAATCCGAGCCGCCAAGCCGTATAGGTCATTTCAATCTGGAAAGAATAGCCGTTGGATTTGATACGCTCAAGGTCAATCGCCTCCAGCACTTCGCGTCGGAAACATTTATAGCCGCCAGTCGGGTCACTGAAAGGCATGCCGGTGACCATGCGGACATAGGTGCCGGCGCCCTGGCTGAGGATAAGGCGGCTCAAAGGCCAATTAATAATCCGGATTCCATTTAAATAGCGCGAGCCAAGAACGAGATCGGCGTTGCGTGCGGCGACGAGAAACTTCGGGATTTCAGCGGGATTATGAGAAAAGTCGGCGTCCATTTCAAAAACGTGCGTGTAATCGCGTTCAAGGGCCCATTTAAACCCGGCAATGTAAGCCCGGCCAAGTCCGCGTTTGTTCTGTTGATGAAGTGTGTGGATACGGCTGTCGGAAACCGCCATTTCATTTGCGATGGCTCCCGTTCCATCCGGAGAATTGTCGTCCACAAATAGAACATGAAGATCAGGGCAAGCTTGAAATACGGCGGCCGCGATGGCGCGCGCATTTTCCATCTCATTATAGGTTGGAATAATTACCAGCGCTTTTTGCATGCAGGCAAATTTATAAGAAAAAGCATGTAAATTGCAAGAATGGATGCAAAATATTTAGAGTTGATTGGCGTAATCTTTATGATACCGTATCCGTATAAATACGGCCGTTATTCCAAATGATGAAGATATATACATACGGTAATCCGGTTTTAAGGGTCAAAGCAGTGCCGGTTGCACACATTGATAGCGGCGTTAAAAAACTGTCCGACGCAATGATTGAAATCATGATGCAAAAGAACGGAGTAGGGCTTGCCGCCCAGCAGGTAGGCAAAACAATCCGCGTTTTTGTCATGTTTGTGCCGCCCCAATACGACCTGGATAAACCTGACGGCAAACGTCTCAATCCGGAAATAAATGATCCGCTTGTTATAATCAACCCCATTTTGAACGATCGCAAAGGGGCGCAGAGTGAAAAAGAGGGCTGCTTGAGCATTCCCGAAATTTTTGCTCCGGTTCACCGGGCGTATGAGATTGCTGTTTCATTCATGGACTTGCGCGGGAAACAACAGCAAATCAATGCGCGTGGTCTAGTGGCGCGGGTTATCCAGCATGAACTTGACCATTTGGACGGCATCCTTTTCGTGGACCGTGTGTCAGCAATAAAAAAGATATCATTGGCCGCCAGATTAAAACGGCTTAAACGTGCCGCGGAAGAAGAAATGTAGAATTATGAATGCAGAATGAAGAATGAAATGCAAAGAAATTTATCAGGAGCATGATAAAAATAATATCAGGTAAATATAATTCTGCATTCTACATTCTGCCTTCTGCATTTCTTAAATATGGCTGCGGACGGTATCAATCATTGCCTTAAACTGGGGAAAACACTTGTCTCCGCCTCCGCGAATATATGGGGAGGCGGTCGGACAGACAATTAACCCGCGTTTATCATAAAAGGCCGCCTTGATTAATGACTGGGTTTCGGAGCGGATTTGCTCCGGATTATGTTCATACATAGCGGCGATCTGAAGATTGCCTTCCAGGCACATTTTCCCGCGCGCTTTTTCCTTGGCTTCGGCAGGTGTAATGTCTCCCATGGGCGGAGGCTCAAAGGGGTGTAAAACATCTGTGCCCATATCAACAAATTGTTCGAAAACGGTTTTGATGCGACCATGGCAGTGAATATGAATTCGTCCGCCGGCCTCATGCAGAAGATCAATGATGGGTTTGTCGTATCTGGCATTGAAATCATTGAAGTCATCCGGGCCATGCAGCGGCGGCACAAGATATTCTTCGCCCAGCATGCTAAAAAAAGGTCCGATCTTTCGTTCAATCAGGAATTTTGCCCACCGCAAAATAATTTGCATTTGTCTTTCGCACAGGACGTGGATAATTTCGCGGTCCGATAATGTCATCAGCGCGAACTGTTCGGATCCGATCAGTTCGGCAACGGCGCCGGCCGGGTTAAACCCAAGTCCCACGTCCACGATCCCCCGTTCACCGATTTTTTTTTCGGCCTCAAAAAATGAGCCGACGTCCCCCGCAATTTCAGGTTGTGGCAGGGAAAGATATTTTTCCGCGTCTTCGCGGCATTTGAGTAAGTATTCCTCCTGCATGCCCGGTTGCCCCGTAAGACTTACCATGCGCGTTGCCTGCAAGGTCCCTTTTGGCGTCTGCAGCCGGACGGTCTCCCTTTCAAATTCCGGGGAGCAGGGTTCTTTTGACGTTTCCATAATAGGGCCTGGCGCGAGATTTGTAAAATGCCATCCCGATTTCAGGTCCGTATGTTCGGCAAGATAATGCTTCAGTTCATCATAAGAATTATCATCTGCAGGAATTCCCGTCCGGACATAAACTCCCGGCCGGTCAAGTTCCTCCTGAAAATAGCAGCGGCGCAATCTTTCCCGCGAGCTTAACGTGACGGCGATGTTTACTCCCGGCGCGCTATCTTTTTTTTGGAGGGGCTGATGGCGTTTGAGAAATTCAACAGCCAGGGCGCGGTAAGCCGTGGCGCCGGTCGAATGGTTGTCGTAGACTATTATCGGCTGGCCGTAGCTTGGCGCTTCGCTGAGGCGCACGCTTCTTGGGATGCAGGTTTCGTAGACCAATTCGCTAAAGTGTTTTTTTACTTCTTCAACAACCTCGGCGGCGAGGTTGGTGCGTCCGTCAAACATGGTCATGACAATGCCGTCAAGTTTAAGATCAGAATTTCCGCCCACCGACAATTTCCGGATCAGGTCCGTGATCATGCTCAATCCTTCCAATGCCAGGTATTCGCATTGGACGGGGATAATTACCCCCTCGGCGGCCATCAACGCGTTGCTGGTAAGGATTCCCAGGGACGGCGGACAGTCAATAAAAATATAATCGTAATTAGTTGCCGTCAGAAGGTCGGCGAGCACGTTTTTGAAGCAGTGCAGATAATTCTCCGACCGGGCGATATCCACTTCGGCGCCGGCCAGGTCAAGTTCCGAGGGGATCAGGTCAAGGTTTTTGATGGCAGTGTTTCGGATCTCATCTTTGAGTTTGCCATCACCCAGAAGGGCCGGATAAGCGCTGTGTCCTTCCAACCTTCCAATTCCCACGGCGCTGGTCGCATTTGATTGCGGATCAAAATCAATCAGTAAAATTTTAACGCCCTGTTCCGCAAGGCAGGCCGCCAGATTCACGGCGGTTGTTGTTTTCCCCACGCCGCCTTTTTGATTGGCAAATGCTATTATTTTCATAATTCCGTTTACGGTTCATGGTTCTGGGTTCACGGTTTCTCTAACCCTGAACTAAGAACAGTGAACCTTGAACTGCTATGCTTCACGCCTCGGAACCAGGCCGGTTCTGCGCGCATATTCAAAAAGACCTCCGGCCTGTACTACCGGCAAAATGCTGCCAAGAGATTTCAAGGTAAATGTCTTGCCCGTGCCAATGTGGATAATTTGTTCGCGGTCCAGAATTATTCTGGCTTCGTCACCCGTCTTGAAAATGTCGGTCAGTCGCTCTATGGACTCGCAAGGGAATAATTCGCCGGTTGCGATTGAGTTGCGGAAAAAGATGCGGGCGAATGACAGCGCCACGACCGCCTTGACTCCGGCGGCTCCCAAAGCCACCGGCGCGTGTTCGCGCGATGAACCGCAACCGAAATTCCGCCCGGCAATAATGATTGAATAATCGGAGCGTTCTTTGCCGGAGCGCACAAAGGACGGGCAATCGGATGGCAATCCGCTCATCGCGAAAGAACCCAGCGTGCGGTATTCTTCGGGAATAGTCGGAACTAAATTTAAATATTTTGCCGGGATAATCTGGTCGGTGTCAATATTATCGCCGAGGACATAGACCTTGCCGATCAGTGTAGATATAGAATGAGCTTTCATTAAAAAACTTTCAACATCCAACGTTTAACATTGAACGTTCAATTATTATTTCCTTATGCTTTCTTACTCATACGAACGGTTTTAATACTGGCCGCAAAAATCATAATTAATTCTTCGGTTTCATTCAATAAGGACTCAACATTAAAAGGGAGTTTTATTGTAGGAATTCTATTAATTAACCTGATCCATCGTCTGGTTTCGCGCAATTCTTTAAGGCAAATGCTCATTTTATGAACGAAATCATTCTTTGATTCAGCCGCTTGAGCTTCGCCATGATTTGGTAATGGCGAAGTTCCTGAACGCAGAATCTGATTGGCAATATGATTGCCTGCCCGTGTATGCGGAAGACGTTCTGCAAGCCGAATGATTTCGGCCGCATAATTCAGCAACCTGTCTTCCAAATCAAAACGTTGCTGGTTCACATGAGTTTCCAATGTTGAACGTTCTATGTTGAGTGTTGAATGTTTCCGATAAATGGTATTAAAGAAATTCGCGCGGGTCGGTGATCTTTCCGGTCACGGCCGAAGCCGCCACGGTCAGCGGCGAAGCCAGATAAATCGGCGCATCTTTTGACCCCATCCGGCCGATAAAATTTCTGTTGGTTGTGCTGATAACGACCTCCTTGCCATGTGTTCTGCCGAAAGTATCATCAGGGCCGCCCAGACAGGCGGCGCATGAGGGCGGGGCAATATCCAGGCACCCCGCATTTTTGAATATTGTTTCCAAAGTCTGGCCATTGACTTTTTCCCGCCTGATTTTTTCCGCTACTTCACAGGTGGCCGGGACAAGAAACGTGTCAATCGTAACCCGTTTGCCATGCAGAATGACGGCAGCGGCGAGAAAATCGCTGATTTTGCCTCCGGTGCATGACCCGATATAAGCCCGGTCAAGCTTGATATCTTTTATTTTACGGGCCGGCGCGTATTTGTCGGGCGAAGAGGGCATGGCCACACACGGTTCAAACTCAGCCACATCGTACGTTTTTTCGCCGGCATACGAAGCGCCTTCATCGCTCTTAACCGGTGTAAATGGTTTATTTGTGCGGTTTTTCACATACTGCATGGTCATATCGTCCGGCTCTATGATTCCGTTCTTTGCCCCGGCTTCAATCGCCATGTTACAGATTGTCATCCGTTCGTCAATTGAGAGCGTCCGTATCGCTTCACCGCAGAATTCCATGGCGCAATAGGTGGCGCCCTCCACTCCCAAATCGCCGATAATGCGCAGAATAATGTCCTTGCCCATGATGTAATCCGGTTTCAGGCCGTTCAAAACAAAACGCATTGTCGGCGGAATCTTGATCAGAAGTTTCCCCGTGCCCATCACAAAAGCCGCATCCGTGTTCCCGACCCCCGTGGCAAATGCGCCCAAGGCGCCGTGCGTGCAGGTGTGCGAATCGGTGCCGAAAATCACCTCGCCCGGACGGACATGGCCGGCCTCGGGCAGGGCGACATGGCATACCCCGCGATAATTTACCGTGCCGACATCATAATAATAGGGCAGGTCCTGTTCCCTGGCAAATTGCCTTAACATTTCCACGTTACGATGAGCTTTTTCATCCTTGGTAAATATGTAATGGTCCGGCAGGATGACAACTTTTTCCCTGTCCCATACTTTTGCCTTGCGCCCGAATTCGCGCTGGAAAATACCGATTGTGCCCGGCCCGCAGATGTCATGGGTCAGCAGGATGTCGGCGTTGACCCAGACGTTGTCGCCCGGCTTGACGTTCGTCTTGCCGGTCGCCCGCGCCAGTATTTTTTCTGTGATGGTCATTTGCATGGTTGTTGATCCATATTCATACAATAAGATTAATTATAAATCAAGATTCTGTCGGTGAAATAAATGAATTTAATTGATTTCCGGATGTTATCAAATATAATAAATCAATTTTTTGGGGAATTAAAAAAGGGAGAAAAAGGGAGATAACATGTACAAGCAAATAGCATCCGCTATTGAACGCGAATTCAACATGGAAAACCTGAAATCCATGAGCGCCAGGATCAATGGATTTGAGCGAAGCTGTTGTTATCGGGGGTTCCGGGAATCGTCCGCGTTTTGTTACCGGCAAATGAGGGAAACCGGTTTTTCCATGACAAAACAAATTGCCATTCCGGCGGACGGCAAATCCACCTTCATGGACTGTACCATTCCGCAGGCGTGGGACGTGGAGGATGCAAGTCTTGATATAATTTCGCCTGATTTACAGGGAAAAGATAAAAGATTGGCCTCTTTGCGCGACGACGTCCTTTGCGTGGCCAACCGTTGCGCGGCGACGCCCCCGGGCGGCATCCAGGCGGAGGTTGTTACCGTTGAGCAAATGCTGAAGGAAAATGATATTTCCGGAAAGATGGTTTTTGTCCGCGCGCAATATCCGGCGGAAATCCGGCGTGAAGTGCAGGATAAAAACGGCCTGGGCATTATTTCCGCTTATTCCGCCGGGGCCCTGGATGTTCCCGATAATTCATATTGGATCAACGGATGGGGGTTCCCCGGATGGTATCTTACCCGCGAGGATCGTCCCCTGGTTTGTTTTTCAATCACCCCCCGCAAGGGTGCTTTTCTTGAAGAACTCCTGCGTAATGGACCGGTACTGGCTCACGTCAACGTAAAAAGCCGCGCGTATGACAGTTCCATATATTCCGTTACCGGTGTTGTGCCGGGAAGCGAAGCCATGGAAATTCTGATATATTCGCACGCTTACGAACCGTTTCTGCCTGATGATGCCATCGGCGTAGCCGCCATGGTTGAAATGGGGCGGATATTCAAAAAGCTTGTTCAACAAAAAAAACTCGCGCCTTTTCGGTTGAAGGTGCGTTTTCTCATTTCACAGGAGCTTTACGGATTCTCGCATTATTTCAGTTCGCCGCAAAACCGCCGGAATGTCTTGTGCGGGATCAATATGGACAGTATCTGCCACGACTATCAGAAAACCGGCCAGCCCATCCGGGTGCGCCTGAGCCCCGCCAGCATGCCGTTTTTTGGCGATTATCTGTTCAAGGAGATCAGCGATTATTGTTTGCGTGATTATCCAAAATGCGTGGAATTCGGCAACCTGGATAATGACACTTTCATTTCCGATCATACCATCGGGATTCCGAGTCAATGGTTATGGACTCATCCCGGAAAGTATCACCATAATTCCTGTGACAGCATGGATCGGATGACCGACTGGGAATTGGCCCGAAAGGTGATCCTGGCCGTCAGTTCCTACGTTGCAACTTTGGCTACGGCCGACCGGGCAATGATTCAGGATTTGCAGCAACATGCGTCGGTGGAGGCGCAACGGGAAATATTAAAAGAAACAAACCAGTTGATGGGAACCTTGCGCACCCGCGGCCTTCCTTTCAAGACCGCGCAGGAAAAACTGGATTTTACCGTCCGGTGGCAAAAGGGGCGGATCAGTTCGTTCCGACGATTTGGCCAGCCGGGCAATCTTGCCGCGCTGGACAAGGAAATCACGGCTTTGGGAGCGCGTGAACAAGAACGCCTTATGGCATACGCCCAGGATGCCGTTCCGGTTCCTCCTTTGCGTCGGCGGGAACGATTGGCGCAAAACATGGTGATTCACCGCAAAGTAATCGGCATTCCTTTTTGTCTAGCCCGCGTCCCCTATAAAAGCAGGATGATGCGCCCGGTTGGCATGGAGCAAATATTCAACTGGTTGGACGGCAAGCGGAATTTTCTTGAAGCTTTAAAGCTGTTTCAACTGGAAAACGGCCGCTGCCTGACCGAAAAAGAAATTTCATGCTGGCTCCGATATTTGGAACTGTTGGCGCAACATGGTTACATTTCCATCGTGTACAAAAAAATCCTTGTCAAAGAGGATATTCAAAATGGTTTACGGCAATTGGGGATAAAGAAGGGCGACAAAGTTGTGCTTCATTGCTCTTTTACAAGTTTGGGATATGTAAGAAACGGGCCTGAAACAGTGTGCAAAGCTCTTATGGAACTTGTCACGCCGCGGGGAATCGTCATGATGCCCTCTTTTAATCATTACGGAATCGTGGAGCCCGGCGAACCGGGATACTATGATCCAAAGAAAACTCCGACCAAAAACGGCGTTGTGCCAGACACGTTCTGGAAAATGAAAAACGTCTACCGTTCTTTGGATCCTTCTCATCCATTTGCCGTTTGGGGCCGGGATGCGTTGGAATACGTCAGGGATCATCATAAACTAATCACCATGGGAGAAGGTTCGCCTCTGCATCTTCTTGAAAACGCTGACGGCAAAGTGATTCTCATCGACTGCCCAATGGCCAACACTTTTCATCACGTGGTTGAAATGACCAATCACGTTCCTTGTCTTGGAGAACGAACGGAGGAATATCCGCTAAAACTGCCCAACGGGACCATGTCACATTGCCGCACATGGGGATGGCGTGACGGGCAATGTCCTATCGCGGATCACGGCAAATTTTACGAATGGATGAGAAATCGCAAAATGATAAGGGAGGGAAAAATCAGCGACGCGAACGTCATGGTTTTTTACATGAAGGATTTTCGCAGGGCGCTTGAGCCTTATTTTTACGGGAAGGTCAAGGGCTTCGGCTGCAAAAAGTGCGGCGTCCGTCCCCGCAAGGTGTCCGCATCATGCCCGAGCGATTGGGACACAAAAAAACAAAGAGTGCGGCCGGATACCACCGCCTTTGTGGGGTGACGAAAGCATGGGAATTTGAAAACATTGAACGTTCAACATCCAACGTTCAATATCAGCAAAGTTATTCAACGTTGGAAGTTCAAAGTTGAGTGTTGAATGTTTCCTGATTGCCACATTTGTGCGTTAATTCAAGAACTCCCTTATCTTCCGCGCCAGTATGCGGCTTATGCCCGGCGCCGCGGCAATTTCATCCACAGAAGCGCCGCTTAAGGCGTTTACGGATCCGAAATATCGCAGCAGTTTTTGTTTGCGTGATGCTCCCAGTCCGCTTATCTCGTCCAGGGCTGATTCGCGAATAAGTTTTGCGCGCAAGCGGTGGTGGTATGATAGCGCAAACCGGTGCGCCTCGTCCCGCAGGCGTTGCAGGAGTTGCAGGGCAGGGGACCCCGAGGGCAGGTTGATGGTCTTGACCGTTCCCGCCTGGTCTAAAAAAATCGTTTCGAACTTCTTGGCAAGCCCGGCTACGGCAATATCGCCAAGCCCCAGATCGCCCAAGACAGACTGGGCTGCTCTTAACTGGACAATGCCGCCATCAATCAAGAGTAAATCCGGCATCTTTTTTCTTTCTTCTTTTAATCGCTTGAAATGCCGCCAAATAACTTCCGCCATCATTGCGGCATCATCGGCTTTTTCAACGGTTGTGATTCTGAACCGGCGATAAAGCGCAGGATGGCAGATTCCCGCAACGGCCGCGACCAGACTGCCGACGGCGTGCTTGCCGGAAATATTTGAAATGTCAACGGCCTGAATCAACAACGGCCGATGCTTGAGACCAAGCGTCATTTGCAGACCAGCGACACCGGCCCGCGCGTTTTCGGACGAAACACCGTTTGTCCGGGCAACGTGCGCCCGTTGTTTTACGGCGGACAAAAGCAAATGGAGCGCATCGCGGATAATGGCGGCTTTTTCAAAGTTGAGTTTTGCCGCGGCCTGATCCATGGTCGTGCGTAATTCTTGAAGCAATAGCGGTCGCTCACCGCGCAAAAAAGCGATTGCTTCCGCCACACGGGAACCGTATTCCCCCGGCATGATTTTACCAATGCACGGCGCCGAGCAAAAACGGATAATGTCGTTAATGCAATGGCGGTGGGTGTCTTCATTTGGATCAGGCGGGGTGCATTTGCGCAATCCGATTTTTTTCTCAATAAACTCAAGCGCGGCCCGGGCGGCGGCAGAAGAGAGATACGGACCGAAATAGAGCGAGTTGTCATTGCGCCTGATGCGGCACAAACGGAATCGCGGCCATTTCTGGTTTAAATCAATGTTCAGGAGTGGGAAACGCTTGTCGTCCCGCAAAAGAATATTGAAGCGCGGCTGGTAATCTTTGATCAGTTTGCTTTCGGTTAAAATGGCGGCCGCCTCGTTTCTGGCAGTGATAACATCAATGTCGGCAACGCTGTGGACTAGGCTGCGTGTTTTCGGCGAAGCGCTCCGAAAGGCGGCCGCGCGGAAATATGATTGGATCCTTTTACGGAGCGAGGCCGCCTTGCCGACGTAAATAATCCGGCCGGAGCCGTCACGCATCAGGTAACAGCCGGGCTTATCCGGCAGGGCGCGCAGCTTGGATTTTAAAAGAGATGTGATAGCCATGTTTTACTTTAATTCTGGATTCCCGATCAGGTCGGGAATGACAATTGTGCGGAGCTCATGGCATAGTGTGTCATTCCCGCGAAAGCGGGAATCCAGAGCTAACTAACTCTTTATTGATCATCAGATTTGCGGCGCAATGCATGCAGAAATTCATTAATTTCCTCACAACGGAAAACAAACGCGGACGCTCCATAAGCGATGATCGCTAGTCCGATCGCGGCAAAGAGCGAAACAATCCGGTTAATTTGCAGAGATACGTCATAGGAACCGAGAAATGATCGGCAAGCGTTATTAATTACATACGCAACCAGGCCCATAACAACAGCGGCGGCAAACATTTTTAAAAATGAATTTAAAATATTACTCCAACCCGGCGAGCCGAAACGCCGGTGGACAAGCACAAAGAGGACAATCACTTCAACAAAAGCGCCAATGACGGTTGCCAGGGCGATGCCGGCGTGTTTCAGCGGCCACATGAAAATCAGCTTAAGCGCAAGACTTAAGCATGTGCAGGCAATCCCTATTCGCACGGGAGTTTTCATATCCTGCTGGGCGTAAAAAACAGGGATGAGAATTTTTAAAAGACTGAACACGACAAGACCGGGGGCATAAACACACAGGGCGAGTGCGGTCATGTCGGTGGCGTGCGGTGAAAATCCGCCGCGTTCGTAAATCACCTGGATAATCGGTTTGGCAAGCACGAGCATCCCAATGGCCGCCGGCAAGGCCATGAAAGTGAGTTGGCGAAGCGAATGATTTAATGTCTGGCGGATAAGGTCGACCCGCGCTTGAACCACATGGGTTGAAAATGTCGGCAACAGCACCGTACCCAATGCGGTGCCGAAAATTCCCAAGGGAAAGTAAATCAGTCGTTCGGCATAATACAAATAGGAGGGGCTGCCCTCGCCGATAAAGGTTGCAATCAGCCGGTCTAGAAGAACATTAATTTGTGTGACCCCCATGCCGATTGCCGCGGCCCCCATCAATTGCCAGACGCGGCGCACGCGTTCATCTTGCCAGTTAAAACTCAATTTTGGCCGGAACCCGCATCGCCATAAGAGCGGCAACTGCATCAGCCATTGAATAACCCCCGCCAATACCACGCTCCAGCATATCGCGAGGATACGTGCGTTGCCGGAAGGATCAAATCGGGGACAGACAAGAAACAAAGCCGCAATCATGACAATGTTAAGGGCCGCGTAAGTTGCCGCGGGCATGAAGAAGTGGCGGAGCGAGTTCAACATGGCGGAAAAGAAGGCGGCCAGACAGATAAAAAACATGTAAGGCAGCATGATCCGCGTGAAATCAAAGATCATGATTATCCGTTCCGAAGCCGGCCAATATGCCTGAAAGATGGAAACAATCAGAATGAGTGTGATAACAATAGTCGCCAGGATAAGGCTTAAAAGCGACAGCATGTTGTTGGCAAAATTCCAAACCTTTTCGCGATCCTGTTTTTGCAATTCTTCCGTGAATATCGGCACAAATGCCGATGTGAGCGCCCCTTCGCCGAATAAGCTGCGAAACAGATTTGGAATTGTGAATGCCACCACAAAAGCATCCATGGCTCGTGAACTGCCGAAGAAGGCGGCCATAGCCATATCCCGGATAAGGCCTAATGCGCGGCTGAGAAGGATGAAAAAGCCGACGGTCCCGGCTGAGCGTATTAGCTTTGTCTTGTCCATGGGTAATTATTCTGGAAGGAAATGCAAAATGAAAAGCGCAAAATTATTTTCATTCTGGCTTCCCGCCTCTCACCTCGGCGTAGCCGCCTCCGGCGGAGCCTGGGTCGCGGGGCACCATAGCGCCGCTTCGGCGCGGCGGCGGCTGACTTCTGACTTCTGACTTCTCCCGATTGCCCCTATGTCCCTCCTGCAATGTTAATTCCCATAATTTTGCATATTTATAAAAAACGCCGATGGAACTTATGATTGCAATTATGAGACCGCGGTAACCGTCCAAAAATCCGCGTTTTAAAAGATACCCTTTTATAAAACGGAAAAAAGGACGAAACAGAAGGTCTACAACGGAAAAGCGCCGGCCTTCGTCCAGCAAGCTTGCGGCGGCAATCGTAGAGAAGCGGTTAAGGGTAAGAATCTGATCGGAAATATTGTCATAGGTATAGTGGTGCAGGCATCCGGAAAGGCGTTTGACCGGTCCTGTAACGATGACATGGTCATGCGGTTCCCGTCCAGTGCAAATGCCTTTGTCTTTTCTGAAAAGGCGCATCTTTATATCCGGCCACCATTCGCCATGCGTGATCCAAGTTCCGAGGAAAAAAACTTTTCTTGGAAATTCATAACCGACATATTTATGGTTATTACCACTTTCAAATTCATTTAAAATCTGATCCCTTAAATCAGGGGACACTTCCTCATCGGCGTCAATAAATAATATCCAGGGATGGATGGCCATTTTTTTGATCAGTTCTTTCTGGCCGACATAACCAAGCCATTCATGCTGATAAACGCGTTCGGTGTATTCCTTGCAGATTTCCACCGTCTTATCCTTGCTGAAACTGTCCACCACGACAATTTCATCGGCCCAATGAAGGCTATCCAGACAGCGCCTGATATTGTTTTCCTCATTCCCGACCGTTAGACAGGCTGAAATTTTCTCGCCCATAATGAAACGTCTTTCGCCTGCCTGCATTGCTACGCAAAGCGTTGCAGGCGGGTATTTCGCATCTCGTTTTAAAAAAGTGCTTTTATCGTATCCTGAGCAGGTTTTCAATGCAAGCGATTATGTTTTGACGGCGGGACCATTGTCCGGAATACATATTTTTTTGCATTTACGACCGCGTTGCGCATGCTCATTCCCCGCACCAGGCAGGCTGCGAGCGCCGCGGAAAAGACACAGCCGGTCCCGTGAAGATTTTTTACATTAAGCCGCCGGGATTTGAATGTGTAAAGCCGGTTGTTACGACAGAGAACGTCAACTGCCTCATTCCCGGCAAGGTGGCCGCCCTTGATGATGCAGGCGGTTTTGAATTTTTTGCATAACTTAAGAGCTGCGGCGCGCTGATCCGCATGGTTGTTAATCCGACAGTTTAAAATCATTTCCGCCTCGGGCACATTCGGAGTAATGACCGATGCCAGCGGTAATAGTACCGAACAAAGCGCTTGGAAGGCGTTCTCTGTCAACAGTCTCCGGCCGGACGTCGCGCGGCAAACCGGGTCAACAACGACAATCGGAATTTTTCTGCGCTTAATCTCTTTTGCCACCGCCAAAACGATTTTTTTGTTATAAAGCATGCCAGTTTTGACAGCGGCAACATGGAAATAATCGCAAACGGCTCTAATCTGCATGGCAACATTTTTTTTACCTATCGGCTGAATAGCCTTAATTTCGCGCGGATTTTGGGCGGTGAGGCAGGTTATGGCCGATGTGCCGAAAACATTAAGCGCGTCAAAAGTTTTTAAATCCGCCTGAATGCCTGCTTCGCCGCCGCTGTCCGATCCAGCGATTGTCAAGACGACGGGTATATTGCGTTTCTCATGCATAATTGCTTAGAATAGCTGCTTGGCAGCCGCAGTCAAGCCGCGCGTTACGCGATATGTTGTTATAAATGTTTACAACATTTGTTATCAGTCAGTCCTTGCGAAGGTTCTCTTTTTATAGTAAAAGACTCATCAAGTTGAAAGGATTTGAAAGATGGATATTCAACAGCTTTTTGCCGAAAGAATCGGCGGAGCCTTTTTTGGCCTCGGCGATCAGATATACAAATTTGAAAAAATCAAACGCGCCAAGGCCGCGGCGCGCCAGGAGCATCCGGGCGTTGAGCTGCTGGATTTTGGGGTGGGGGAGCCGGATCAGATGGCTCCATCCCCAATCCGGCGGGCGATGAAGAAAGCAATTGACGATCCCGCCAACCGCGGTTACGCCGATAACGGCATCCGGGAATTCAAAGTCGCTGCCGCGCAATATATGCAAAACTTTTTCGGGGTTTCTGATCTTAATCCCGATATGGAAATAAATCACAGCATTGGTTCCAAACCGGCTTTGGCCATGTTGCCTTTGTGTTTTGTCAACCCCGGCGACGTTGTTCTGGTTACCGTTCCCGGCTATCCGGTCATGGCAACTCATGCGCGCTATTTAGAGGGCCAAGTGGTCAATGTTCCTTTGTGCCGCGAAAATAACTTTCTTCCGGATTTGAAGAAAATTGACCCGGACATTGCCAGGCGCGCAAAGCTTTTTTATGTCAACTATCCGAATAATCCGACCGGCGCGGTGGCAACCGAGGAATTCTTTGATGAATTAATTGCCTTTGCGCGTAAAAACAACGTGCTGATCGTTCAGGATGCGGCTTATGCCACGCTCGTTTATAAGGGAAAAAACGGAAAAAAATGGGGAAAACTTTCCATCTTAAGCCGGCCCGGTGGCAAAGATGTGGCCATTGAGCTTCATTCAATGAGCAAGAGCTACAATATGACCGGTTGGCGGCTTGGGTTTGTCGCCGGTTCGGCGCAAGTCATTAAAGCCTATGCCGAAGTAAAAGATACTATCGATTCCGGCCAGTTTAAGGCAATCCAGATTGCGGCTTGTGCCGGCATTGCCGATAAAGCCCTTGCCGCAAAAATTACGCGGCATTATGAGCGGCGTTTAAAAAAGATGGTCAAATGTCTGCGTTCGACGGGCTTTGACGCCAAAATGCCGGGAGGGACATTTTATCTTTTCGTTCCCGCGCCAAAGGGCGCCGGAGCAATTGATTTCAACTCTGCGGAAGAGGGCGCCGATTATCTGATAAGAAAGCATCTTGTTTCCACGGTACCATGGGATGATGTTTCTTCTTTCCTCCGTTTTTCGGCTACATTTGAATCGGCAGGCACAAAAGACGATGACCGTGTTCTGGGAGAATTGCAGGCAAGATTATCGCAAGCCGGTTTGAGGTTTTAATTCCATCGCCCGCTTTGCGTGTCTGTCATTCCCGACTTGATCGGGAATCCAGAGAAAGATTAATTAATTCTGGATTCCCGCTTCCGCGGGAATGACAAAACGGGGGCTTGGCAAGAGACGGTTTTAAAGTTAAGTCTTACAGAAGGCATTTTTTATGAAAGCAATGCTTTTAACCGGCATAAAGCAGATAGAATTGCGCGACATTCCCATGCCGGAAATAAAGTCGCCAAGCGATGTCTTGCTCAAAATAACGGCCGTGGGCGTATGCGGCTCGGATATTCATTATTATAAATCGGGCAAAATCGGATCGCAGGTTGTCAAATATCCTTTCATCGTCGGGCATGAATGCGCCGGTCTGGTTGAAAAGATCGGTGCATCAGTGAAACGTGTTGCACCGGGCGATCGCGTTGCCATTGAACCGGCTATGTCGTGTGGGCAATGCGATCAATGCCTGTCGGGGCGCCCGCATACTTGCCGCAAACTGCGATTTTTAGGCTGTCCCGGACAGGCCGAGGGCTGTCTCACGGAATATCTCGTCATGCCCCAGGAATGCTGTTATCCGGTGGGACAGGGCATGAGCGCTGAACAGGCGGCTCTCTCCGAGCCGTTGGCCATCGGCTATTATGCCGCCAAGAGAGCTTTGCCGCTTAAAGGAACGCATGTCGCCATTCTCGGCTGTGGTCCAATCGGATTGAGCGTCATGGTTTGTGCCCGGGCAATGGGCGCAGCGCAAATCTTTGTTACTGATTTGATAAAAGAGCGATTAAATATCGCCTTGGCGCACGGCGCCGATTGGGGTGGGAATCCGGAGAATGAGGATATAGTTGAAAAAATATCGGGACAAAAACCTTCTCTCCTGGATGCGGTCTTTGAATGCTGCGGGGAACAATCGGCGCTTGACCAGGCGATTGAACTGTTGAAGCCCGGCGGCAAGCTCATGCTCGTCGGCATTCCTAAAACTGACCGGATATCGGTTGTTATTGACAAAGCCCGGCGCAAAGAAATTTTCATTCAGAATATCAGGCGCCAATGCGAGTGCCTTCATCCGACGCTTTCCCTTATGGAGAAAGGAAAACTAAAGGCTGATTTTATGATCACCCATCGTTTCAATTTTTCAGAGACCGGGAAAGCTTTTGACCTTGTCGCCGGATATTCTGACGGCGTGGTCAAGGCCATGGTTAATTTTTCGAAATGAATTACAATATAGACCCCATTCAAAAAAAATCGAATGGAAATCCGAAATTCTTCCGCCTTTGGCGGAAAACTCGAAATTCGAATTTGAGAGCTTATGACCTTTTCGAATAAGCTCAATATAGAGGGATAAAGGCAATGGGCAGAGTCTTAATAATCGGCGCCGGCGGAGTCGGCGGCGTGGTTGTCCATAAATGCGCGCAGGTTCCGGAAGTGTTCACGGATATTTGCCTCGCGAGCCGGACCCTGGAGAAATGCGAGCGGATTAGAAAGCAGTTGCGCCGGCCAATCAGCATCGCGCAGGTTGATGCCGATAAGCCGGCGGAAGTCGGCAAGCTGATCCGCAAATTTAAACCGGATATAGTTCTTAACATGGCCCTGCCATATCAGGATCTTTCCATTATGGAGGCCTGTCTTCAAACCGGCACTCACTACCTGGATACAGCCAACTATGAGCCGCCCAACGAAGCCAAGTTTCGCTACAAATGGCAATGGGCTTATAAATCAAAATTCCGTCGGAAAGGCATTATGGCCTTGCTTGGCTGCGGCTTTGATCCCGGGGTAAGCAATATTTTTTGCGCTTATGCCCAGAAACATTATTTTGACAAAATTCACTCCGTTGACATTATGGACTGTAATGCGGGTGATCACGGCCACCCATTTGCCACAAATTTCAACCCGGAAATCAACATCCGTGAGATAACCCAGCGCGGAAAATACTGGGAAGACGGAAAATGGATTACCATCGACTCATTGTCCGTGCATAAGCCTTTTAATTTCCCGGGTATTGGGAAACGTGAAATGTATTTGCTTTATCATGAGGAGCTTGAGTCGCTCGTCAAAAATATTCGTGGTTTAAGAAGGATAAAATTCTGGATGACTTTCGGCCAGCAGTATCTCACCCACTTGCATGTCCTGCAAAATGTCGGCATGACACGGATTAATCCGGTCGTGTACGAAGGTCGGAAAATAGTGCCGCTCAAATTCTTAAAAGCAGTTCTGCCGGAGCCGTCGTTGCTTGGCAAAAACTACAAGGGCAAGACGAATATCGGTTGTATGATTGAAGGAGTCAAGTCGGGCAAGAGAAAGAAAATTTATATTTATAATATCTGCGACCATGCAGCCTGCTATCGCGAGGTCAAGGCGCAGGCCATTTCTTACACGACCGGGGTGCCGGCCATGATCGGCGCGATGCTGATCACGAAGGGAACCTGGCGGGGCAGGGGGGTATTTAACGTTGAAGAATTTAATCCCGACCCGTTCATGGAGAAGCTGAATATTCACGGGTTGCCATGGGTTTTGGAAGACCGCACTCATGACCGTTAATTTCAAAATGGCCACAAAGATGCACAAGAAACACAAAAAAAAGCATCCGATTATCCATCTTGTGAATTTTGTGCCTTTTTGTGGCTAATATTTTTACTCTTGCTTTATGTCAAAATCACCGGAAAAGCAGAATGAACGCCGGTTGAAAATAGTCAACCGCAAAGCGCGGCATGAATATTTCATCCTTGAAAGGCAGGAAACAGGAATAGAACTGCTTGGCACGGAGGTAAAATCAATCCGCGATGGACAGGTTGATTTGAGCGCCGGCTTCGCCATGATTGAAAACGGCCAGGTATTCCTGCATGATGTCCATGTCAAGCCTTACGAATTCGGCCATCAGTTCAACCACGACCCGCGCCGCCCGCGCCGTTTGCTCCTGCACCGGCGCGAGATTAACAAATTGATCGGCGATCTTGCCAAGAAAGGGATGACATTGATTCCGTTGTCAATTTATTTAAGCTCTCGCGGCCTGATCAAAGTTGAACTCGGCCTGTGCCGCGGACGGCAAGCGCCCGACAAACGCGACCGCCTGCGCGAGGAAACCGACAAGCGCGAAACGGCGCGCGCCATCGCAACCCATGAACGCCGCTAAAATCCTAAAAACGAAAGTTAAATTATGAGAAAGACCATGACCCCCAGAGAACGTTTTATAACCGCCCTTAATCGCCAGCCACTGACCGGACGCGTGCCGCATTTTGAATTGGTGTTTTATCTGACCATGGAGGCCTTTGGCAAGGTGCACCCATTGCACCGTCATTACAGTCAATGGCAGCAGATGGAATCCAAGGAACGCCGCCTTCACCTGGAAGACATGGCATCCATTTATGTGGTCACTGCGGAACGTTTTGAACATAGCGCAATTTTCCTGCATCCGAATCCGGGCGAGCCGGGGGATACGATGGAATTAATTGACCTTGTGCGCGAGAAAAGCGGAGATAAATATTTTCTCATGTTGCACGGCGACGCCACTTACGGAATTCCCGGCGGACACAACATGGAAGCTTTTTCATATCGCTTGATTGATGATCCTGTAGGCGTTAAGGCGGAGGCCGAGAAAGATGTCAACCATGCGCTTGAATCCGCCAAGCGGCTGCGTGATCATGGCGGACTGGACGGGTTTGCGTTATGCGCGGATTATTGCCTGAATACCGGCCCATTCCTAAGTCCCGCCCAGTTTGCCGGGTTTGTCACGCCGTATCTGGCAAAACTCATCAAGGGATACCGCGCGATGGGATTTTACACAATCAAGCATACCGACGGCAACATCATGCCCATCATTGACCAGCTGGTGGAATGTAATCCGCATGCCCTCCATTCGCTTGACCCGCAAGCGGGGGTTGATATCGCCGAAGTTAAACGGCGTTATGGAGAAAGAGTGTGCCTGATCGGCAATGTCAACTGCGGCCTTATGGACACCGGGACCGATGAGGAAGTCCGCCAGTCGGCCCGCGATGCCCTGGCGGGCGGCATGCCGGGCGGCGGATATATTTTTTCAACCAGTAACTGCGTTTATACCGGAATGAAGCTCACCCGTTATGAAGCCATGCTGAAAGTCTGGCGGAAGGAAGGGAATTACCCGGAAGAAAAGACTGCTTCTCTGCCTGAAAAATAATTGATATGATATCATCATGAAGTTACTCCTGGTATTTATTTTGTGCCTGGTATCATGCTTCGGCAAATGTGCCGAACGCGGCGAATTATTTAACTATGTCTACTTATTTGAAAACGGAATTTCCGCTTCAATCATTGATGCATATTTAACCGCTGCGGGAATGACGGCCATTACGCCTGTCCGTTACGACGTGGCTGTTTGCCGCGTCCAATACTGGACGTTGGATTCGATCAGCCAGAATGTTGTGGTCGCCTCGGGCGCTTTACAGGTGCCCATGCAAGATGGTCAAATGCTGGATTCACCCATGCCGCTTGTGGTGTTTTCACACGGCACGCAGAGCTATCGCTGGTATGTGCCGTCATGTCCGCACAATTCCCCTAACGGACCGTATTCGCCCTACCTGCCGTTGAACCTGGAAACCCTCCAGGCTTTTGTTTATTCATCATCCGGTTATTGCGTTTTTTCACCCGATTATGCCGGCCTTGGGTTTGACACCAATTCGGCCATAACGCCCTATCTTATCGCTGATCGCGAGCCGATCGCGGTAATTGACGGCATCCGCGCTGTGACAAATCTTGCCGCGCAAATCAACCTGAAACTCAACCGATGCCTCTTCCTGGCCGGATACTCACAGGGCGGGCACGTATGCCTGGCAACCCATCGAATGATTGAAGCGGAATATGCCGACGAGTTTCGGGTGACGGCCGCGGCCCCGGGCGGATCGCCGGCCGACCTGAGCGGAACAATTGCGGACTTGCTCAAGAGCGGCCAGTCGGGCGGTACCTCGTTCATATCATTCACCGTCTCGGCCTATCAACTGCGCTACCGTCTATGGCAGGATTTCAGCGAAGTATTTTTGAGCGCTTATACCAATGTACCCGATTTGTTCTACGGGGCGACAAAGACCATGAGCTATATTTCATCCCAATTACCGTCCAACAGCCGCGATTTATTGACGGCTTCCGTCATCAGCCAGGCCACAAACAGTTCCCATCTTTTCGCCAAGACAATCGCCTCTAATAACGTCTACCAGTGGCGGCCCAACTGCCCGATTACCCTGTTTTACGCGGGAAGCGACACCACCGTTCCGCCGGCAAATTCAATAACCGCCTGCAACGCGATGCGTGCGCTGGGAGCGGATGCAAACATGGTGAACGTGGGCGAAACCCTCGATCATTCCACTGGTTTTGGAGAAACTCAAATCCTCACCCTGCGGTATTTCGACCAATATCGTTACACCATGTCGGCCGTCGGCGCGGCGGATTTTGACGGCGACGGTAAGGCCGACCCATGCGTTTATGACAGTTATGGCGGCATGTGGCGGGCGAAATTGTCGTCTTGGAATTACAATGAAGCGGCTATTTCCGGATTCGGCGACAACCGGTATTCTCCCCTGGCCGCGGATTACGACGGCGACCGCAAGACGGATTTGATTTTAACCGACGGCATCAAGGGAACATGGCAAATACGTTTGTCTGCGTCCAGCTATCTTTCTGTTTCAATAACTAATTTCGGCTCTTCGAATTGGCCGGCCTTGACCCCGGATTTTGACGGCGACGGGCTTGCCGATCCGACATATTATGTGCGGGGTTCAAACGCGGTCTGGATTGTGCGTTTATCAACGGCCAATTACGCGGTTTCCAATCTCTGGCTGGGATTCGGCGGTGCCACTTATGTTCCGATGGCCGCGGATTACGACGGCGACCGCAAAGCTGATCCGGTAATTTATGAAACGCTCACCGGCGAGTGGAACGCGAAATTATCTCATAACGGCTATCAGAACGTGGGCATAACCGCCTTTGGTGGAGTAGGGTATAACGCGCTTGTCGCCGATTTTGACGGCGATGCCAAAACCGATCCGGCCGTTTATGATTATACCTTGGGGAAATGGTATATTTATTTATCAGCCCAGGGATACATCCTGGCAACATTGGATGATTTTGGCGGCGCCGGTTATACCGCTTTTGCGGCTGATTTTGACGGCGATGCCAAGGCCGATCCGGCCATCTGGCAAGCCTCCACGGGTATATTGGCGGTAAAACTTTCCGCGAGCGGCTACGCCACGACCTTATTTGCATTCTAATCATAAAGCAGATTAATTATAGCAATTCCGTTTTCTTTGCAGGGGCTGTGCTTCCGGCTGCAGCGCTACTGGCGAGTGCACAGTACTGAGCCAGTAAAATATTAAAAAAAACATTGACATGCTTTCGGGTCCTTGATAAAAAGCAGGCATGAATAACAATTTTCTCGCCGTGAGGTTGAATAGGACAAAGCTACCGGTAGCTGGGTTGCTTGTAGTTTTGCGTGCCCCGGTGGGAAAAACGGGCAGATAAAGCGGACAACGCAGAATCTGGCCGATGATTAAACCCACCGAAAAAAAACGGTGGGTTTTTTGTTTTTGGTATGATATAAATGTCAAATTACAGATTGAAATCGGATTGGGGGATTATATGCGCACAGGTGTTGAATGCTTGATGGACGGATTGATAAAAGCGGGTGTGAAAACAATATTCGGATTGCCGGGCGGGTCAGTTTTGGATATTTTCAGCAAACTATACCACGCTCCATTTGAATTCATTCTTGTCCGGCACGAGCAGGGCGCCACCCACATGGCCGACGGCTACGCGCGCGCCACCGGCAAGGTGGGCTGTTGCCTGGCCACTTCCGGCCCGGGCGCGACCAATACCGTGACCGGGCTCGCCAATGCCAATATGGATTCAATCCCCATAGTTTGTATAACCGGACAGGTGCCTTCAACGATGATCGGGAATGATGCCTTCCAGGAGGCGGACATTACCGGAATCACGCGGCCGGTGACAAAACACAATTATCTGGTCCGTAACGTGGATGAACTTCCGCGGATTATCGCGGAAGCGTTTTATATTGCTTCAACCGGCCGCCCCGGGCCGGTGCTGGTTGATATTCCCAAGGACGTGCAACGGGCCACTACCGCCGCCTTGACGCCGGATGAAGTCAGTATCCGCGGCTACAATCCGACAACCGAAGGGCATCCGAAACAGATTGCCCGGCTTGCGGAAGCAATTAACAAAGCGTCAAAACCGCTTCTTTATGTGGGCGGCGGCGCCATTTTAAGCAATGCCGCCGCGGAAGTGACTAATCTGGCCCGTAAAGGCAAACTGCCGGTGACAACGACTTTGCTTGGTTTGGGGGCGTTTCCGGAAACTGATCCGCTTGCCCTGCGCATGCTCGGCATGCATGGAAGCGTTACGGCCAATTATGCCACGCACCATTGCGATCTGCTGGTTTCAATCGGCGCCAGGTTTGACGACCGGGTGACCGGTAAAATATCGGAATTTGCGCCCAAGGCGCAAATTGCCCATATTGACATTGATCCCACCACCATTTCAAAAAGCGTTCCGGTTGATATACCAGTGGTCGGCGATGTGAAGAAAGTCCTTTGCGAACTGATCCCGCAGATTGAAACCAGGGAAAGAAAGGAATGGCTTGATCAATTGATGGCTTGGAAAGAAAAATACCCGTTTGCCTACAAGCAAAAGGGGAAAAACATAATGCCGCAATACGTGATTGAACAGATTTATAATTTGACCAAAGGCAACGCCATTATTGTGACCGAGGTTGGCCAGCACCAGATGTGGTCCGCCCAATACTATAAATATACCAGGCCGCGCACCTTTATATCTTCGGGCGGGCTGGGCACAATGGGGTTTGGTCTGCCGGCGGCAATCGGCGCCCAAATCGGGTGTCCGGACAAGATAGTTGTTGATATTTCCGGCGACGGAAGCGCCCAGATGAATTTTCAGGAACTGGTCGTGGCGGTTGAACATGAAGTGCCGATCAAAGTCGTTATTCTGAACAATTGTCATCTCGGCATGGTTCGCCAATGGCAGGAATTGTTTTATAAAAAGGAATACTCGGCTACGCGTTTGGGGCAATCGGAAAGAGGCAAGAATGAAAATATAAAGCCGAAGAAAGACGCCAAGTATCTGCCCGATTTTGTCAAGCTGGCCGAGGCCCACGGCGCTTTGGGGCTGCGGGTGCAGGAGAAAGAACAGGTTGTGCCGGCTTTGGATAAGGCTTTCGCCCACGCCGGGCCAGTTGTTGTGGAATGCATGGTTGAACAGGAAGCTAACGTGTACCCGATGGTCCCGGCCGGGGCATCCTTGACCGAAATGATTCAAAGCATGGCGTAACTGAAACCAGAAGTCAGCCCGCCTGCAGCGCTGTGCGCAGCACTGCGGGCAGGTAGTCAGAATTTAGGAGACAGAAGGATAATCAGATGGGGAATTCCTCAGGCTAACCGTGAACCTAATAGCCTGATTAGCAACAAAAAAGGTAAAACATCATGAAACATGTCATTTCAGCTTTGGTTGAAAACAAGCCCGCTGTGCTGGCGCGCGTGGTCGGCTTGATATCGGGCCGCGGATACAATATTGAAACGCTCAATGTGGCCCCAACCCAGGATGCAAGTGTTTCGCGGATTACGATGACCGTTCCCGGGGATGACCGTATCCTGGAACAGGTGACCAAGCAGTTAAACAAGCTCATTGACGTTATAAAGGTCTACGATCTGACCGGTGAAAAGTTTATTGACCGCGAATTGGCCCTTGTCAAAGTGCAGATTTCATCCAAAAACCGATCTGCGGTAACGGAATTGGCTTCTTTGTTCAAAGCCGAGGTGGTGCATGTTCATCACAAGTCACTAACTATTCAGATTGTCGGTAGCACTGATGAGATTGATAATTTTCTTGAGCTGGTCAAGCCGAACGGTATTCTGGACGTTTCAAGAACGGGAGCGATCGCGCTCGGCCGAGCAGAGGACCGCGAATAAATTCATTGCATGAATAAAACATAATATCCGGAGCCGAAAAATGAAAACGGATGCTGATAACAAAGCATTGATTTTTGACACAACCCTGAGAGATGGCGAGCAATGTCCGGGCGCCAGTTTAAATCACAGGGAAAAAATGGAAATCGCCCAGCAGTTGGCACGGCTCAACGTTGATGTTATTGAAGCCGGGTTCCCCATCGCCTCGCCGGATGATTTTCGCGCCGTCAAGGCCATTGCCGAAACAATAAAAGGACCGCGCATCGCCGGCTTGGCAAGATGTTTAAATAAGGATATTGAACGCTGTGCGGAAGCGCTGGCGCCCGCAGGAAAACGCGGACGTATTCATGTTTTTCTGGCCACATCCCCGATTCACCGGCGGTTTAAGCTTAAGAAAGATAAAAAGGAAATTCTCCAGCAGGCCTCGGCCGCAATCCGTTATGCGCGCCGATTGTGCGCGGATGTTGAATTCAGTCCCGAAGACGCCACCCGGACCGAACCAGATTTTTTGGCGGAAGTAACAATCGCGGCTATTGACGCCGGCGCGTCCACCATCAATATTCCCGACACTGTCGGTTATGCCGTGCCGCATGAGTTTGGAGAGCTGATCGCGTCGCTTTTTGATAATGTCCCGAATATTTCTCAGGCGGTGATCAATGTCCACTGCCATAATGATTTGGGGCTGGCGGTCGCCAATTCACTTTCTGCGCTGAAAAATGGCGCGCGTGGCGTGGAATGCACCATTAACGGCATCGGCGAGAGGGCGGGCAACTGCGCCCTTGAGGAGATTATAATGGCTTTGCACACCCGCGAAGATTCTTTTGGCTTAAAAACCGGAATCCGCACCAATGAACTATATCGTACCAGTAAACTGGTCAGCAGACTCACGGGAATGGTTGTGCAACGCAATAAAGCGATTGTCGGCGCCAATGCGTTCGCCCATGAAGCCGGAATTCATCAGGACGGCGTCCTCAAGGAAAGAACAACTTATGAAATAATGCGTCCGCAGGACATCGGCATTGACGGTTCCGAGCTTATTCTTGGAAAGCACTCCGGAAGACATGCTTTTCGCGAACGATTGGTCCGGATGGGGTTCAAACTGAGCGCAACCGAATTAGAGCGCGCCTATGAACGCTTCATTGAATTGGCTGACAAAAAAAAGGCCATATATGACGACGACCTTGTTGCCATTGCCCGTGATGAAATGGAGGAAACCGGCGGCCTTTATGTCCTTGATTATCTGCATGTCAGCACGGGAACAAAAACAGTTCCGACGGCTACCGTCCGCCTGAAAAAGGGTAATGAAACAATTCAGGATGCGGCCTGCGGTGACGGGCCCGTTGACGCGGCGCTTAAAACAATTGACCGCATCGCGGGTGTCCGGGGCAAGCTTATTGATTATTCAATTCAGGCGGTTACCATCGGCAAGGACGCCCAGGGCGAGGTAAGTCTGCGCGTTGCGTTTGGAACGGATATTGTCAGCGGCAAAGCCGCCAGCACCGATATTGTCCAAGCCAGCGCTTCCGCCTATTTAAGCTGTGTGAATCGGTTCCTGATGACGCGATTGTCGGAAGGAAAAAGCAAGTAGAGGTCAGAAGTCAGAGATCAGAGGTCAGATATGGAATTGAAATCGGCTGAAGATTTAACTGTGTATAAAAAGGCCTATGACTTGGCCATGCGAACATTTATAATCAGCAAGAGATTTCTTCCGGAAGAACGATACGCTCTTACCGGACAGATTCGACGCTCGTCTCGTTCTGTATGCATGAATCTTCGAGAGGCATGGGCTAAGCGTAGATATGAAGCGCATTTTATCAGCAAACTGACGGATTGTGATGGCGAAAACAGCGAGACCGACACCTCACTGGATTTTGCACTGGACTGTTCTTATATCAGCAATCAGGAACATAAAGAATTAACTGCGCTTTGTGCGGAAATCGGAAAGATGTTAGGAGCTATGATCAGACGTCCCGTGAAATTTCTGATCTCTGACCTCTGATCTCTGGTAATCTATGATCACTTCCTCCACCAAACTCTATGCCGTGCTCGGACACCCAATCGCTCATTCACTGTCGCCCGGGATGCAAAATGCGGCTCTGCGGAAACTCGGACTTGACGCGGTCTATCTTGCCTTTGATGTCCGGCCGGAGCGCTTGATAAGCGCTCTTCATGTCATGGCCGAAATGGGTTTTGCCGGCGCCAATCTGACCGTCCCCCTTAAGGAAGTTGCATTCCGGGGATTAAAAAATCTTGATTCATCAGCCAAGCTCCTGGGGTCGGTAAATACCGTCAAATTCCTTGGCAATGGAATGAAAGGTTATAGCACCGATGGACGGGGATTTTTATCGGCTTTAAAAAAAGCTTTCCGATGCTCACCCCGAGGAAAGTCAATTTTACTGCTTGGCTGCGGTGGGGCAGGCCGGGCAGTGGCGCTGGCCTGCGCCAAGGACGGGGCCGCTAAAATATCATTGACCGATGCTGATTTAAACCGCGCCGAAAAATTAATGGCGCATATTTGCGCTTTAAACAAAAAAACCGCGGTTGAAATTATCGGCGTGACGCGCGTCGAACGCAACCATGCGGCCAGGGGCGCTGAATTGGTTATTCAGGCCTCGCCGGTGGGAATGCATCGGACTGATACCCCCTTGCTTGACGCCGAAGCTTTCGTAAAAAACCAGATGGTTTACGATCTGATTTATATGTTTCCCGAAACGCGCTTGATGCAAATCGCCCGCCGACAAGGCGCACGCACGGCAAACGGCATTAATATGCTGGCGTTTCAGGGTGCTCTCTCGCTGGAAATTTGGACTAATCGCAAAGCGCCGGTTGATATCATGCGGAAAGTTCTGACAAAAGCAGTCTACGGTTAAATTATGGAAACCACAAAAATCGCGTTATTCAAGGGAATAAAGATTCGCAAGACCTTGCATAACAACGAGTCATCCTGTAGGAGCAGACAGTCTACCTATATCTCCGAGAAGGGCTGTGGTGCCGAATAAACCATCGGCGGCGACGGCGCAATAGCGCCGCGCCTCAATGGCCGCCGTTCTGTCTTCAGTCCGGGCGGACTTTTATTCTATGCAATCCTTCCGTCATTGACCTATCACATAATAAATTTGACTGTCTGTGCAAAAGCAATATTGCAGTGCGAAAGTAATTGCCAATTATGATTGATTCTTTTAACATAAATCATTCAGTATTAGATCGAGAACGCGATACGGGCGCGCATGTCGAAAGGCCAGTGTTTTAATGTCATACGAGCTATTTGTTTTTTACAGCATTTTTGTTTTTCTCTGGGGTTTGTGCATCGGCAGTTTCGCCAATGTCTGTATCTACCGCCTGCCGCTGGCGCGCTCCGTTGTTTTGCCGCGCTCGCATTGTCCGCATTGCAACACTTTGATTGCCTGGTTTGACAACATTCCATTATTAAGTTTTCTTTTGCTGGGTGGCAAATGCCGTTCATGCAAGGGGACAATATCCAAGCGCTATTTCCTGGTTGAATTGCTGACCGGCGCGTTTTTTCTCATTATTTTTCTGCGCTACGGTTTTGATCTCCGGACGCCGATTTACTGGCTGGTTGTAACCGGCTTGATAATCGGTACTTTTGTGGATTTTGATTATATGATCATTCCTGACCAGATTACCATTGGCGGTATTTTTACCGGCCTGGCTTTCAGTATTTTATTCCCATCATTGCACGGAGTTGCCGCTCATTTTGAAGGGTTTAAAGCCGCTTTCATCGGATTATTGGTGGGCGGAATGAGTCTTTGGCTTGTCGGCGAATTCGGCCGCATGGCGTTTAAAAAGGAAGCCATGGGAATGGGAGATGTAAAACTCCTTGCGGCCGTCGGTGCTTTTCTCGGCTGGCAGGCGGTTGTTTTTACAATTATGGTTTCTTCGCTGATCGGCGCCATCGCCGGAATTACAATGGTTTTGACGGGCAATAAGACCATGGGCAGTAAAATTCCTTTCGGCCCGTATCTTGCCCTTGCGGCCCTGATCTGGATATTGGGCGGACACGATGGGTGGCTGGCTTATATGCAATGGCTGCGTGGTGGCTAGTCGTATCTCGTGAAGCGTAATTCGCATCTCGTTTTTCGCTTCAATATGGCTGTCATTCCCGCGAAAGCGGGAATCCATCCGCCACTGGCGGACCATTTTCCCTGGCCGGGCTCGGGCTAGGCGGCAGGCATGGGAATGACAGAAAAGATCGCGTGAGAAATGGTTTTGTAGGTGATTTGTATGAACGATAATATAATTCTAGTCGGCTTTATGGGAACCGGCAAAACCACGGTCGGCAAAATTCTCGCCTGCCGGCTGAAGAAAAAATTCATTGACATGGATGATGTCCTTGAAGAACAGGCAGGCAAAGCCATCAGCCTTATTTTTTCGGAGGACGGCGAGCCGTATTTCCGGAACATGGAACGTAAACTGGTTCAGGAGCTTGCCTCCGGCCGGAATCAAGTGATTGCCGCTGGAGGCGGAATTGTCTTGAACCCGGATAATATCGCCGATTTCAGCCGGTCGGGCAGGGTAATCTGCCTGCTGGCTTCTGAAAATGAAATTTTACGCCGTGTTTCCGCTTCAACCGCCCGGCCTCTCCTGGAAAAAGGGGATAAACTCCAAAGTATTAAAAAAATGATGGAACAGCGTCGCCCTCTTTATGAGTCAATTCATGACCGCGTAAATACTTCAGGACTGACGCCTGAAGAAGTTGCCGAAGTAATCATGCTTATCTTAAATGCGGAAGACGGAAGGTAGAATTTATGACTCATACTGCTCACGGTGGGTTATTGGCCCTGTTTTTATGACTCAAATATGACTCATTTACCCGTTTTATAGCTTATTATATGGCTCATCCATGAGCAGCAATATGATCAACTGACAGCCTCGTAGAAGGCTGATTTCCGGTCCCCGACCTGACAAATCAGTCCATTGGCAACCATGTCTGAAAGCAGGCGTTGGGCGGTGGCGCGGGAAATGCCCAGTTGAATGGCCACGTCACTGTTCTTAATCCTGCCCCGCGCCTTGATCATCTCAATCACTTGGTCATGCCGCCGGCTCAGAACGGCGGGCTCCACGGACTGGATCCGCGATTCCCAGATGTACTTCGAGGCTTTCGACCCGAAAAAGATGGCCAGCACCTGTAAGCAAATGGACATCAGGTTGTTGGGCATGACGTACTCCGGCCGGAAGCTGTAAATGATATAGGCCACCAGAAAAAATAGCAGCCAAAGATAGACGAAAAGGGAACCCTTCCGGGCCGGCTCCGGCGCGCCAATCCAGCGCCGGATTTCCTTGTCCGCTGCATACGCGCCCAGCAGGGCGATATAGACGGGCAGGATGCCGTCCGGCAGATCGAATGCCCGCTTGAGAACAAAATCCGCGATCATGAGGCCGAGGTATCCGGCCGTGTAAAATGTCAGCAGTGGAAACAAAACCGACACTTCGTTGAATGGCGGACGTTCCTTGACCGCTTGGCCGGCAGACGATGTCTCTTTATTCATAAACGCGATTATAAGCCACCTCGTTTTCAGGCCAGTATATCACGATGAGTAGCCGGGCCAAGAATAAAATTCAGTCCCCCCAGTTCGCTCTTTTGTTCGTCTCTAACGATTTGTATTGATTTATTCTCAAATAAGGTTTATCAAACATTATAAGTTTTCTGCTGATCAATATGCAAAAAGAAGGTATCTTCTTATGAAGGTGAATGAAAAACAGAATAAGCCCTTAAGTTTTTTTTCCAATGGTGTTCGATCTATGCTTGGCCGCCGATTTAAGAGGATCATTCTTTTTGGTTCACAGGCGCGGGGCGACGCTCATTCACAGTCGGATTTTGATTGTCTGATTATCGTTGATCGGATGTCTGACCGGATTAATGACCGCGTTGATGAAATGGCCGGCGAAACGCTTGACCGTTACGGTATTGTGGTTTCCGCCTTCCCCGTTTCCGAAGCAACTGTTAAACGCCGACGCTACAGTCCTCTGCTCATTAATGTCGCGAAAGAAGGCATTCTATTGTGAAAGCGAACGGAAAATTGAATAAGCAATTAGAGGAAATGATGCGAAAGGCAAACCGCGCGTTGGCCGCGGCTCATTTTCATATCAAAGCAGGCGATTACGACTTTGCTTCATCGCGAGCTTATTATGCCGCCTTTTACAGCATGGAAGCCGTGCTGTTAAAACAAGGCTTGGTTTTTTCAAAGCATAGCGGCGTGATGGCCGGATTTGCCCGCCATTTTGTCAGCATCGGTACGTTTCCCAAGGATTTCAGCAAGCGGATTGCGCGCTTATTCCGCGAGCGGCAAATCGGAGATTATGAATTTGACGTCAGCATTTCCGCCGAGGCCGCGAAGGAAGACGTTCAGCACTCAACGGTTATCGTCCATGCAATTATCGCCTATTTCAAAAGTTCTCAATAAAAAAAATCACCGGCATGTTTTTGAGGCGGGCTTTATTGAAAATTTAGACCCCGATTTGCCCGATTCAGACCCGTGACTTGCCCTTGGAATTAAATCCGGCATGACGGATCTCCTGCCGCGCCTGATAAAGCCGTTCCGTGATACCGCCTTCGCGCAAGAAACTCTGTTCCAGTTTCTCTAATTGCCGCTTGAACAAATAGGTGGCCTGGTTAATCAGACAAATCAGCGTGTTATCCCTGTAGTTCGGCTTCAGGAAGAAGGCGTAGTCAACAGTGCGGGTTTCCACGCCCCGTTCCACCTTCACCTCCTGGGCGTAGGAATCGGTCTGCTCGTCGTGATTGACGTCCCAGCCGAGCGCGGCAAAGAACTTGTCAATGAAATCCTTGCGGACTTCGGCCTCCTGGTAGGCCGGGGAAAGGTAGCGGCTTTCGTTGGTCCGGAAAATCGTGGACAGCAATTTTACTTTTACGAATGCCTTGTCAAATAACGTGTCGTTCATGTTGGGCAGTATATCAGCGGTACGCCTGAAAGCAAAACGAAATAGAGGCGCATCTTTTTTACGGCACATTCCTTGATGTTTGCCCGGATCGTTGTTATCTTAGAGCTTATCCGTAAATTAACTTGAAAATCGAAGAATACATCCGGGAACAGGCGCTCGGACTCGGCTTTGGCGCAGTCGGTTTTGCCCGCCTTGAGCCAAGCCGGTCGTCGGAAGTATTTCAACAATGGCTGTCAAAGGGATATGGCGCGGAAATGCATTACCTGAAAAGACATGCGGCTTTGCGTTCTGATCCGCGTAATCTTGCGCCGTCAGCCAAGTCAATCATTGTCGTTGCCGCCCGGTATCCTTCCGAAAATATTCAATACCCGATATCAAACTTTGCCCGGGGCGCCGACTATCATCATGTTTTGAAGATAAAATTGGCAAAACTGGCGGAAGCTCTTGCCGGAAAATGTGGAGGGGAAAAAACTTCAAACATTGGGCGCATTTATGTGGATTCAGATCCGCTGTCCGAAAGAGAATGGGCGGTGCGGGCCGGAATCGGCTGGATTGGCAGGCAGGGAAGCGTGGTTAATCCGGAATTAGGGTGCTGTTTTTTCCTTGGAGAATTGCTGGTCAATATTGAACTTGAACCGAGTCAACAACTTCCGCCACAGTGCCAGGATTGCCGGCTTTGCGAAAAGGCCTGCCCGACAGGCGCCATTATGCCCGGCAATTTAGTAGATGCACGGCGGTGCATTTCCTATCTGACAATTGAACATAAAGGAGATATTAATCCTGAAATCGCTTCATGTTTCGGCAGTTCGGTGTTTGGCTGTGACCGTTGCACATCCGTCTGCCCATGGAACCAATGCAAGAAAATGCCGATCATGCCGGAATTTGATATTTCACCCCCTGCGGTTTCATCGCTTGAGAACTTAAGCGCCCTGGATAAGATTGGATTTCAGAAAATGTTCCGGAATACTCCCGTTGCGCGCATTGGCTTGGAACGTCTTTTGAGAAATGTCAGGATCGCGCTGGATAATAAGAAGTCAGAATCCAGAAGTCAGCCCGCCTGCAACGCTATGCGTAGCATTGCGGGCAGGTAGCCAGAATAATATCTGCAAAATATATTATTTCCCTGCATTCTGACTCCTGACTCCTGACTACTGGATACTGAAAATATGTTACTTTTTGACGCACATTGTCACTTGCAGGATAAACGATACGCAGGCCGACTGCCGGTTGTGATGGCCCGGGCTTGCGCGGCGGGCGTCAGCCGTATGGCGTGCTGCGGCAGTGAAGAGCAAGACTGGGAAGCGGTCCGAAAAATAGCGCTTGAATACAAAATGGTATTACCTTCCTTCGGTTTGTATCCGTTAAATGTTCCTAATAGGTCAAAACAATGGCGGGAACAGCTTAAATCATTTTTGCTTTCAATCCCATCCGGGGTGGGGGAGATTGGGTTGGATAATTCCGTTGAACCAGGCAACAATGTTGAACAGGAAAAAGTGTTTGTCGCGCAATTGCACCTGGCGCGCGAATTACAGCGCCCGGTTACAATTCATTGCCGCAAGGCCTGGGGGCGGCTTTTGGAAATTCTAAAACAGGAAGGCGGCGTAAAGCATGGTGGTATAGTCCATACTTATTCCGGCTCGCCTGAACTTGTGCACCCGCTTGAAGACTTTGGGGTGAGCATTTCATTCAGCGGCGCCATAACGCGGGATGGCAACAAACGCGGTTGTAAATCATTGCAGACCGTCTCAAAAGAACGACTCTTGCTGGAAACCGACAGTCCGGATATAATACCCGTTGGCGCAGAAGGAACGTGCAATGAACCTGCAAATCTGCCGCTCGTTGCGCGCGCGGCGGCCTTATTGCTGAATGAACCGGTGGAAACCGTGGCTGAATTGACTTGCAGAAACGCTGAAAGATTGTTCCGTTCAGTTGTCATTCCCGATTTAATCGGGAATCCAGAAAAATCCAAAACTGGATTCCCGCTTTCGCGGGAATGACTGAGAGGATAAGGAAAATTAGAAAAATGACGGATCGTTTCAACAGAACTGAACAATTGATCGGGAAAGAATCCCTCGGAAAACTCAAGCGCGCCCGGATAGCGGTATTTGGATTGGGTGCGGTTGGGTCATACGCGGTAGAAGCCCTAGCCCGGGCCGGCGTCGGATACTTGCGGCTGGTGGATTGCGATTGCATCCGTCCCAGCAATATAAACCGGCAATTGTACGCCTTGGAATCAACCATAAATAAGCCAAAGACCGAAGTGGCACGCGCGCGTGTTTTGGATATTAACCCCAATTGTACGGTGGAAGCCAGGCAGGTGTTTGCGGAGAAAAGCACGCTCCCGGAACTTTTGGCAAAACCGCTTGATGTCGTGGTGGATGCCATTGACAGCGTGGCGCCGAAGGTGGAGTTAATTGCGGCCGCAGTGCGGGCCGGCATTCCAATAATATCCTCAATGGGCGCCGCAACCCGCACTGATCCTGATTTGATCCGCCGCGGGGATATTTCGGAAACAGATGTCTGCCCGCTGGCGCGTTTTGTGCGCAAACGCCTGCGCCGGAGGGGAATCGAATCGGGGGTCCGCTGTATATTTTCAATTGAAGAACCGCGCAATAAGGGATTGCCGGTCGGGAATGAGGAACCGTCCTTTCCCAAAGGGCGAAGCCGCCGGCCGATCGGCAGTTTATCTTATATGACCGGAATATTTGGTTTGCTTGCGGCCGGCGAAGTGATAAAAATGATTTTAAACAAGGCACAAAGTGACAAAGGTTCATAGGCGCAAAGTTTAAGAAATATGGAAAACAATGAAAGGAACAATGCAATGAACAGCAATAAACTCAAAGCAGCCATTCGCGACATTCCGGATTTCCCGCAAAAGGGCGTTATTTTCAAGGATATCACGCCCATTCTGTCCGATCCGAAACTTTTCAAGGCGGCGGTTAACATTCTATGCAAACGCCATGCAAAAGGAAGCATAGCGAAAGTAGCGGCGGTGGACGCGCGCGGTTTTATCTTTGGCGCCGCCGTGGCATTAAAGCTCGGGGCCGGCTTTATACCCGTCCGTAAAAAGGGAAAGTTGCCGTTCCAGACTATAGAGCAATCGTATGACCTTGAATATGGCTCCGCCACGCTCAGCATGCACGTTGATGCCATTAAACCGGGCGAGACGATTCTGATTGTTGACGATCTTCTTGCCACCGGCGGCACGGCCTCCGCCACGGTGGAAATGATTGAAAAGTTGGACGGCAAAATCGTGGAAATCGCCTTTTTAATTGAACTGGCGTTCTTAAAAGGACGGACAAAATTGACAAAATATCCGGTTTTTTCAGCAATTGTGTTTTAATGGTTATTAAGTTCAAAGTTCACCGTTCAAGGTTGAGACAAAAAACCCTGAACCCGGAACCGTGAACCATCTAATCCAGGTGAACGAACATATCCTTAAACTTTTGGCAGCCTATGCCGCGGGAACGGCCGCCACGGCTTTTTTGGTGCGTCTCGTGTGGTTGATGCCCATTGAGCATTATGTAAAGCATCTGTTGGCGTGGGTATTGCCCGTGCCGGTAATCCTCATTGTCCTTGTCATGTTATATTACGGGCCGCAATCATTTGCCGAAGGGGAGGCATTACCGAATACTCCTTCCGGCCTTGCCCGTGTTTTTTTGCTGGGAACGCTTTCAACCTTTGGCATTTACGCCATTGTGCCGGTTGTCAGGTTTATATACCGCCGGATGACCGGCGGAGAAGACGATGAGAATAATGAATTGGAAGAATGACAAAAAAATCTTCACGCGCGGACAACGTGTCCGATTGTCTCTTAACCAATAACATCAGGCATCTTAAAAGAGCCGTCCGCCAACTCGCGTTGGCCGAGGTCAGTCCGTATCAGCCGTAAAAATATGCCGCACGCCCGGCCGCTGTTGGATCCCAAGGCCACAAGAATTTGATGCCGCCCCCTGGAAGCCTTGAAGGGAATGACCGCTTTATCCGGATAGGCCGGATTAGTGCCATGCGGATCATGAAAGCGTTCCTGGCCGTTTAACCAGATTTTAATCGGTCCGTCATAACCGGCACAAACCTTCAGCCGCATTGGCTCCGCACACCGGAATTCACAAAGATAATATGCCAATACATCATTTGGGGCGCAGGTAAAGAGATCATTATGCACGTCGCAGAACCGGTTGGGGAATTCACGGGCCTTTAACTTTAAATCATTAAGGTTTTGCGGGCAGGCCAGGGCGCGCAGATTGCCGGCCGATGGCATGGCCCGGCTAACCTTAAAAAAATTCAAAAAACCGGTCGCCATTTCCCGGGACCGGCGGGAGATGGAAGCCAATGGCCTGGGGCCCACCGTGGATAGGTCAAGCGGCATAAACCCGAGGGCAAATGCCGGAGATTTTGGAGGAAGCGAAAAATCGGCGCGGTTTGGACCGGCAAAGAGCGGATCGGCGATTTTACTGTGCCGGTCATGTCCCATTGCCTGCCAAGCTTTGAAACCTTTGCCGGCAAATGTCATGGCTTTCCCCTTTGAATTGAAATAAAGATTGCGGTCAATATCCGTCCAGCCTTCCGACCAGTCGCCGATAAATGCCGTTCCCGTTTCACCATAAACGATGTTGTTGATAAATTTGAAGGAACAATGATCCCCGGCACGGCCAAGCTGAACGAAGTTTTTCTTCGTGAACGCAAAAATATTGTTGCGGACTATATTGTCCCGCCCGTAATGATGCATGTAGCCCGTGCTGGCGCGATAGACTAAGTTATTTTCAAGAATAATTTCGCTTGAGCCTTCGTCGGTATAAAGGCCATTGCCGCCATAATGACGTTCGCGGACATCATGAATAACGTTATAGCGAATCCGGGTACCCGGCGAAACGCCCAGGGAGTAGATGCCGCCCAGGTCGCTGAGAACTCCGCGGCCGATATCATGAATGTGATTATATTCAATGACGTTGCCATAGGCTTCCCCTTCGGCATACCCCCATGTCCAGCCAACGCTGATGCCCGTGTAGTCAAAATCATGGATGTGATTGTGCCTGACAATATTGCCGGAGCTTTTGCCGATCAGGACGCCCACCGCCTGATGAAGACGATGGCCACCATCGGCAATGACATTATCCTCTATGGTTGTGCGGCGGCAGGCATGCCAGACTTTGACTCCTCCGGCCATGTCCGTAATCGCATTCCGCCGGATGAATATATCGGTGCATCCGTCCAACAGTTCAATCCCGTAACTGTCCATGTGTTCTATCCGGCAGCGGGTGAGGGAACAGTGCCAGGCATGTCGGAACCTGATGGCGCCCGGCAAATTACAACCGGCTTGACCAGAGGGCGTGACACCCGAAGTCAATTCCGTGTGGGCAAAGGTTACACCTTCGAAATCAATGCCATGCACAAATTGATTGCGCCGCTGGTTGCCTTCAATAACAACCAATTGACTCAATACCGGGGCAAAAATCTCAGCCGTGGCAATTTTTTCGCCGGGACGGGGCAGATAATACAACATACCGGACGGCCGATCGAGATACCATTGCCCGGCCCGTTCCAATGCTTCAAAGACGTTTTCAATGTAATAGGGCGCGCCTTTGTCGCCTTCAATCAGTTTCCTTTTGGATTTGTCGGTCAAATAGGCGGTGCATGTCTTAAAATCTATTTTTTTAATGGCACTCCGGCTGTCAATCCAGCAGTGCAATGCCACAAATTCCACGTCACGCAAGTTCTTCCAGGACTGAATATCGCCTTTCTGAAAGACAAAACGGTCCTGGCCTTCAAATTTTTGAGCGCTTTGCGGCGCTTCCATGATCCGATAAAGCCCCTTTTTCGGCAGGCGCGGACGCTGGGCGCGTCGTCCATTGACCCAGAGCTGGGTAAAGTTCCAAGTTCCTTTTTTTACATCCGGCAAAAACACGGACCAGGTTTTATGCCCATTCAACGTGGTTTCCCGCCACCCGGTGATGCGCCGGCCGCCGCTGATAACCACCAGTTCGTTTTGAAAGGCCGCAAACTTGATGCGATATTTAAGTTTTCCATTATAATAATCCGCTGGATTAAATTGACCGGAATCGCGCGGATTAAATTCCAACGGCTTGGCCAGGGAATAGACGCCTTCGCGCAGCATGATACGAGCCGGGGTTTTGGCTCGGCCTGCCTCCCGCTGGGCCCTCTCCAAGGTTGCAAATGGGCCGTCCGTTTTAGACCGATTGGCTACCGGTAGTTTACCGGACCACTTGTCGCAGCCGTTCGGAGACACAAATAATCGCGTCTCCCCGAAATGGTGATTGTTATGTTTTGCATTCATGTAGACAGCCTTTCAGGTTATGGTTACTTAAAAATTTGTTGACGATAATCCGCTCGAAAACACCAGGTTTAGTCTTGCGCAGGGGCGCGTTTTGTTACCTCAATGCGCAGCATTTCGGAAGAGCGGATTATTATTACCGACTCTTCCTGCTTATCCGCTTTTCTGACCGTGATGATCAGAAGTTCACCGGAGGCCTTTAAATCAACGCACTCAAAAACCTTCAGCGTCTGCAAAGACGGCCCCGACCGGTCAACCAACTGAATCGTTAATGAATTGGCGTTCGGGCAGGTCTGTTTGGCAATCTGCCATGCATTAACCCAGTCATCCGCGCGAACGGGCGGGGGTGGCTTCGGCATGTTCATTTCCGGCGGACAGGAGAGACCGCTCCCCGGAGATTTCTCTTGAGCACCGACGCAGGAAACAGACGCAATTAAAATGATAATAATGGCGGTTAGGTTTGATTTATTCATAACTATCTCCAGACTTAATGAATTATTAGATTTTGATTTTATTCTGAACACCTGCCCGCAATGCTGCGCATAGCGCTGCAGGCGGGCTGACTTCTGAACACTGACTTCTGTTTTTGTCACCGTTCCGCTCTTGTGCCATGGCGGGTTGTGGCTATGTAGCGAAACTCCTGTTTTGACTCGGCGGGCAGGGAGAGAGTGAATTTAACCGTATTCAAATCAACTTTTTCAAACTGTCCGGATTCGCCGCTCCGGGTCATTTCCCAGGAGGGGACCGGAAGATGCCGTTTTATTTCCACCCGGACGGGGAGGGGACGCGTGTTTTTGATTTCTACTTTGAATTCGCGGATTTCATCCCAGCCGCAAATGTTTTTATGAACGTCAAATATATGGTTATCGGTCTTAAAATCCATCAGGGTGGTTTCAACAACCACATTGTTTGCCGGGCCGAGATTGAGTTCCGCCTCCTTGTTGACCGGGATGTATTTGAATTCAGACTGGCCTTCATAGGCGAGGGCGTTCTGATCGTCAACCAGGCGGAACATGCGCATTATTCCGCCCGGAATAGGAGTTTCGCCCAGCTTGTGGGCCCGGTCGTTGACAAAACTGACAAATCGCACCACCTGTTTGCCGTATCTCTCCTCTTCATATTTATAAAGGTTTGTAATTGCGATATTGTCCGCGACAAAACTGGGGAGGCGCTTGCCCCAGCCATCGGGAATAGTTTCCGTGCCTTCAATGGTGTATAAAAAATACTCGCTCAATCCTTCCTTGACGATTTCCTTCGGGGCGGCTCCTCCGGCAGCATCGGTCATCGCTGCTTTAGTTTGCACCGAAAAGCCTTTTTGGAATTCCCTTACACCTTGCAATCTTTGTGGAGAAGGGGGGATAATCATAGGCAGAGGCGTCCCATACGGGTAACGACGCTGGGCCAGGGCCGCGATTTCATCAAGAATATGAATTGTGCCGACGATCAGGCGCGTGCTGGCATTCTCATAATCCTCGCCGCTGGTGTTGGTTACGCGCACATACGCTTCCAATCTCATAACCTGCTCGTCTTTGGAAATAATCCCCAGATAAAACGCCCGCCATGAAAGGCCGCTGGTAAGATAAGTGATTTCAACGGGCACTTTGCCGTCAATCCGGCTGTTGACGCGCCATACACCCGCATGTTCTATGCGCGGTGGATAGGAGAGGGAAGTAACCTCAATTTTTTCGCCGTGTTCCTTCGGAATCAGTTCCAGGCTGGTGGGGTCAATCAGGGTATTGGCCCATGAAAACTGCAGGCGATTAATTCCGGACTTTAAGGTCAGCAGACGCTGTTCGCGGACCAGGGTCAAATCAGCCGAATTGTAGATGGTCAACTGGACGCTTTCCCGTCCGGGCAAAGTCACCAGGTCGGTTTTGGCGCCAAGCGGCTGTGCGCCAAGGTAAATAATCGCCGAGATCATGATCGCACTCAACAATTTATTTCTGTCATTCCCGTGCAAACGGGAATCCAGAATATATTCGCCTGGATTCCCGATCAGGTCGGGAATGACAAGCCTCTTGAAGCAGGTGGTATACCATGCAGCATTGAAATTCCCGTGAAATAAATTATTTTTCATAAACCTTGTCCATAATTGCCACCCGGATTGCAAACGGAAATATTTTCCAGTCCGGGCCGGATATTGCGGCGGATATAATGCATTTTCAGAAGTTGTTGGCCGGACGGCGGCAGATCAATCAATAACTTGACTGTCTCGGCGTCTTTGCGCTCATATTTTAAATTACACTCAACCATGTCCCACTGTCCGAGGATATGTTGTATCATTGTCAAGGCGGCGGGCTTATCCTTGAAATTTTCAACTTTGGCGGTGATTGTTTCGTCGCTGTCAAAAAGAACAACATGGTCGCTTGAATTTTTACGGATATTAACTTGATGTTTGTCCATAAGGCGTTGGGTAATGACAATATCACGGCTTTCACCCACGCCGATTTCCATTTTCTCGCCAACCGGCACGACTTTAGACGCGTCTTCGCCCAGGAAAATAGTGGTTGAGCGCCCGTCGTCCTGATAGACCCGGCAGTTGCCGCTCCAGAGCATGACTTTGCCAAGGTTACTCTGCTTGGAATTGGTTATTTCATAAAGCACGGGGATCCCGACGTTCTGGTCAAGCACGGATGGGTCCCATGGTTTTTTGGCGGCATCAAAGGTCCAAACCTTTTTAATCGGAACGCCAGTCGCCTTTAAAAAAAGATTCTGGCTCGTTTCTTCGTGGCTCAAGGCCTGTTCAAAGGGCACGCCCTGGCCAAGGTTCACAATTGCCTTTTCAAAGTCCTCGCCTGAAAAATTCCTTAAAATTACATATCCCAGTAAATCGACTTTTGATTCAGGTTTGTCAACTATTGCCTTGTAAGTTATGAGCCGGTCAATATTTGAAAGAAGATACGAGATGCGGATTGGCTGTTCACCGGCGTCTTTACTGCTGATTTCCCAGACCAGCGCCTCTTCGTTCGGGGGATAACTGACGTTCAAAAGCACGACGTCATTCGCTTTGCCAAGCGGCAATAGCCGGATTGAATCCTCATCAATGCTGACCCCTTTCCATGAAAAGTCAATTTTGTTCAACCCTTTCTGGAGGGGCAGGCTGCGCTCTTCTTCTATTAATGTGGCGCGGGGATTGTCCAGGCAAATGACTGTTTTACCGCGATCGGGCAGGGCCACAAGTTTGATGCGCGCCTCGCCGGCCGGTAACAAGCCAAACACAAGAAAAGCCAAGCCCAGAAAACGAATTAAATTACTTCGCATTTATTGATGATATTACATAATACGAATTATTTTGAAAAGAAAATAATTTCATGTATATTTGCAGGCAATCAGGTTCAACCACGCCGGCTAGCGTGGTCAAGGTTAAACCTGATTAGTTGCAATCATGAAAAGACTTGAATATAAAGTTATTTTTGAACCGACCGGACGCCAGGTTTATGTCCTGCCTGAAAGCATCCTGTTGGAAGCCGCGGCTCAAGCCGGCCTTATTTTGCAAACCCCCTGCGGTGGCACGGGCAAATGCGGAAAATGCAAAGTGCGGATTACAAACGGCAACTGTAAACCTTCCTCCACGTGCCTGGCCGTTCTCGGCAAGGAAAACATTGAAAAGGGATTCAGGCTTGCCTGCCAGGCGAAGGTCGGCGAAGACCTCACGATTGAAATTCCAAACGAATCTCTTTTTGAATCACAACAGCAGATTCTTATTCAAGGTTCCGAGGATAAGCTTCATTTACAGCCGGCGGTCGGCAAGTTTTATATTGACCTTGGCCAGCCTGATCAAAAAAATGCTCTCTCGGATATTGAACGGATTCGTTCCGCCGTCAAACCTGCGGTTTTTAATAATATTTCGATAGCCACGATGCGGATGCTGCCCGCGGCATTAAGACGGAACCAATTCAAAGGCACGGTTGTATTGGCTGACCATGAACTGATTGATTTTGAACCGGGCGATACAAGGTCAAAATGCTTTGGAGTTGCGATGGACATTGGAACAACCACGCTGGTCGGCACGCTTGTGAATCTCAATAGCGGGGACGATGTTGCCATTGATGCCAGAATAAACCCTCAGACCTCTTACGGCGATGACGTCATCTCGCGAATACGCCTATGCCGCGAAGATAATAAGGGGATGAGCCAGCTCCAGCGCGTGATTATCGGGGCAATGAACGATATTATAGACAAGCTGATTATTGACGGCAAGATCAGCCGCGGCGACATTTACGAAGTGGTGTTTGCCGGCAACACCACCATGCAGCAAATCGCATGCGGGATAGATCCGTCGGCGCTGGGCGAAATGCCCTTCGTTCCGGCATTTACGGACGCTCTCGAACTCGATTCTTCGGATCTGGAACTTGAAATTAACCCAAATGGACGTGTTTATGTATTCCCGCAAATCGGCGGGTTTGTCGGCGGCGATACGGTGGCGGGACTTGTCGCCAGCAGGCTGGTCAATCTTGATGAAACAACGCTTTTTGTGGATATCGGCACGAACGGCGAAATTGTATTGAAGCACAAAAACAGAATTATGGCCACCTCAGTAGCGGCCGGCCCCGCGTTTGAGGGAGCGCGAATTTCATGCGGAATGCGCGCCACCGGCGGAGCGATAGAAAAGGTTGTTATTAATGAAGATATTATCTTCAACGTTATCGGCAACACAAGGCCGGCCGGATTGTGCGGTTCGGGACTTATTGACCTTATTGCCGAGCTTCTGCGGGTCGGTGCTGTTGACCAGACCGGCCGGATTCTTTCCCACTCGGAACTGCCCGCCGGAATGTCCAATTTGCTGAGAAAACGTTTTGTGGAAAAAGACGGGCATATTAGTTTCATCCTGGCGCATAAATCCGAAACCGTTTCCGGTCAGCCGCTGGTAATAACCCAGAAAGATGTCCGCGAACTGCAACTGGCAAATGCCGCGATAAGATCGGGGATTAATATCCTTTTGAGCATGGAAAATCTGGAACCTGACAATATTGACAGCGTTTTGCTGGCGGGAGCGTTCGGCAATTTCATCAGGAGAAATCATGCGCGCCGGATTGGGTTGCTCCCGCCCGTGCATTGCGAGCGGGTCCGTTTTATCGGCAACGCATCCCTGATGGGTGCAAAGCGCGCCGTGCTGTCCGTGGCCGAGAAAGAACACGCATCGCAAATAGCGCGCATGGTAAAACATATTGATCTTTCTCTTTCGCCGGAGTTTCAGACAGAATTCAGCAATGCAATGATTTTCCCGGAAGGGTAGGGACGATGAGCGAAACATCTCAACTCAATGAAAACAACGCGGCAAAACTTGTGTCAACAATTATGATTGTTGAAGATGAGGCGATTGTCGCCAAGGACATTGAAGCCAGCCTGGCGGGGCTTGGCTATTCTATCTGCGCCGTCCTTGCCACCGGCGAGGAGGCGCTGGCCGCCGCCCAAAAGTTCCGGCCAGATTTGATCCTGATGGATATTATGTTGCAGGGAAAACTGGATGGAGTTGAGACTGCCAAGCAAATCACCGCAAATTTCGGCACCCCGGTAATCTTTCTTACGGCTTATTCTGACGAACACACCATCAGCCGCGCAAAAGAAACAAATGCCTACGGTTATCTGCTGAAGCCGTTTGAAGAACGGGAACTACGCACAACAATAGAAATGGCGCTTTATAAAAACACGATGGAACGTAAGCTGAAACGGAACCGGGAATGGCTTGCGTCAATATTGCGCAGTATTGCCGACGGTGTTCTTACCACAAACGTGGATGGTTTAATTGAATTTTGCAACCCGGTGGCGGAGCGTCTTACCGGTTGGACAGCGGAAGAGATGATTATGCACCGGCTTTCCGAAGTGGTTTGTCTGAGGGATAGCAGGGAAATGAGCGCTGTTGAAATCAACCCGGAATTGATTATGCAAAATAAGTCGCCGGTATCTCCCGAAAACGATTTTATCTTGATTGCCAAAGACGGATCTCAAGCCGAAGTTGAATACAGCACTGCCCAGCTTAAACATTCTGACGGAAATGTGGTTGGGATTATTTTGGTGGTTAGGGATGTCGCCGCCAGACAAAAGGCGCTGGCGAGAGAACAAGCGTTGCAACAGCGTTTGTCCCGGGCACAAAGGATGGAATCAGTCGGAATGCTGGCAAACGGGGTCGCCGAACAGTTGCATCGCATTATCGGCCCGATAGTTGAATATCCCAACCTGATATTAAACAAGATGTCAACCGACAACGACATTAAACAGGATTTGGCGATGATTCAACATTCGGCCCAAAAAGCGATCGAAATCCTCAGCAACCTCATTACTCTCGGTCAGATGAAAGATTTTTCAATGGAGCCCCTGGACCTCAACGCGATAATTGAAACGATTGTCAATGAGCCGGATTTTAAAATCAAAAAACAAAAAACGCCTCTGGTTAAGTTTCAGATTGATCTCGCTCATCAGATTTCTCCCATTATCGGCAACAAACAATACTTGATTGAGCTTATCAATAATCTTGTTTCCAGCGCTTGTTCGTGCATCGCCGACACGGGAAGCGTTCGGTTTTCCACGGAAAATATCAAAATCAACGAGGCGATACTTGGATTTGAAATTATTGAAGCCGGCGAATATGTTGTTTTGAGAATCAATGACAGCGGCCCGGTAATGGACGAAGAAGAAATCAACCGCTTTTTTGAGCCTTTTGCCGGTAAAAACAATTCCGGGCCTCACCAGCGGGGCGGCGGACTGGAAACGGCCGTTGCATATGCGATTATTAAAAGGCACAAAGGAATGATTGATATTAAATCATCCCGTGATAAAGGAACCGAAGTCGTTGTTTACTTTCCGGTTTGTACGGGCTCGGCAAAACCAACGGAACGAACAGAACACATTGACCTTCAGGGGAATGAAACAATTCTTGTCGTGGATGACGATGACGAGCTCCGCCGGGCGACAACGGGATATTTGCGCTCCATTAATTACAAGGTGATCGGCGCCCGAAACGGCCATGAAGCTGTTGAACTTATCCAGAAAGCGGCGCAAGGCCAGGGACAAGCAATAGATCTTATTGTTCTGGACATGATCATGGCGGATGATTTCGATGGCCTGGAGACATACAAGGCCATCTTGCAGTTTAATCCGCGGCAAAAAGCAATTATAGTAAGCGGCTTCACCATAACCGAACGAATTAAGAACGCAATGCGGCTCGGGGTAGGGCAATGCCTTCTCAAACCGTACGATTCCGAAGAACTTGCAAAGGCAGTCAGGATAGAATTGGATAAGCCGGATCGAGAAACATGACCCGCGGTTATGGCATTAACGGATATTCAACGCTGACCGTAATGGCAATGCCGCCGCGCGGATTAAATTTGCCGATCACCTTGAGTCGGCGCGGATGACAAGCGTTAGTAATATCATCCAGGATACGATTAATCGAGTCTTCATGAAAAGCGCCGATGTTGCGATAGGAATATAGATACATCTTCAACGCCTTGCTTTCCAGGCACAGTTTGTCCGGAACATAATCAATCGTAATAACCGCAAAATCCGGCTGACCCGTGATCGGACATAGAGCCGTAAACTCCGGACAATCGAAATGAATCCAATAATCCCGTTTTGAGCAAGGATTGGGAAAAAACTCTAATTTCGCTTTTTTTGGATTATTTGGATATCGCTGAATGCTCCGGCGTAAAAGAGTCAACTCAGTTCCGGCGTTCTTTTTTTGTTTTTTTTTCATATATAATTCCCCGTCATTCTTCGTGGTCGCACCGTTTTGTTAGTAGTGTTTAAAACTGCTGATAATTTAACTTGTGGAGAGGAAAAAATAAATATATATTTTTTCAATGAACGAAAATAACATTTCCGAAATAATAGACAAGCTCCTTATCATTCAGGAGCGCGATGTTCGAATGATGCGATGCCAGCGAGAAATTGATCAGATTCCGCTTCGGCGCAATGAACTTGAAGGCGAAGCCGGTCAGCTTCAAGAATCGGTGCAAAACGCAAAAAACGAATGCAAGACTCATCAGTCTGAAGTCAAAAAAGTTGAGCTTGAAATTGAGTCTCTCCGCCAGAAGATCGCCAAATTAAGGGAGCAACAATTTCAAATCAAATCAAATGAAGAATTTAAAGTATTGAATAAGGAAATCTCGCTTTTCAACAGCGAGATAAAAAAAATGGAGGACAAGGAGATTGCCTTCATGGAACAGGTTGAGGAAGCGCAACAAAGGGAAATTAAGGCCCAAAAAGACCTGGCCGCAATGCAAGCCACCATTCAAAGTCGTTTGCTTGCCCTAAATGAACGGAAAACCAATCTGGAAGCTGAAGTCCTGAAAATTAAAGCAGACCGGGATAACATCGCAAAAGATATTGGCAAGGACACGCTTGCGATATATAATAGAATAATCGAGAATAAAGGTGACCATGCGTTGGTTGCAGCCGAAAATAGCACTTGCGCCGGTTGCCATATGCATTTGCCTGCCCATATTATATGCGAAATTAAGAGAGGGAAGGGACTGGTAACCTGTTCTTTCTGCGGACGAATATTGCATCTGGTTCATTGACAAAATTGAAAAATATCCATTTGCGGAAGGTATCGGCGGATGATCGCTTTGGGATGGCTGCCATTCCGAAGAGGAAAGTCCGGACTCCATAGGGCGGGATGTCCTGATGTAATGTCGGGAGGGCTTCCGATTAAACGGAAGAAACGGAAAGTGCCACAGAAACAGACCGTCCCTTGCGCCATCACGGTGCAAGGGATAAGGGTGAAAAGGCGGTGCAAGAGACCACCGGATCAGGCAGAAATGCCCGGTTGCAAGGCAAACCCCATCCGGAGCAAGATCAAATAGGAAACTGCATAGACGGCCCGTCTGGCTCGCCGCGGGCGAGGCAGTTTCGGGTTGATCGCTAAAACTGTTGGAACGATGTTCCAATATAAGACAAATGATCATCATTCAGGCCAATATGGGCCTGGAATACAGAATCCGGCTTACAGCCATACCAACCGCAATGGTTTCAATCTATCAACTAACAGCCTTCAGCCTTGGCAGGCGGCAGGGCAGGCCTACAGTCTAAACACCTGAATAGTTCCCATATGCAATCATATCATCAATGGATTTATCGGATAAGTTTGACATCTATCGCGGCAACTATTTTTTTGGGAGCCGGAACTCTTGTCCATTTATTCCAATCCAATAATATTCGTAATTATTCTCCGGTTTCCATAAAAGCCACATGGCCAAAGTTTGCTCCGGATAAGTTTACCTTTGATGCCTCGGTATTTAAAAAAACAAGTTCCGATTCAAGCACCATTCCTCAGGGAAGCGCAGCCAAAAGATTCCGTTTGGCCGGCACATTTTTTGCGGTCGGATTAAATCAGCAAGCCAGAAAGGCAATTCTTGATGACTTGCAGAAAAAGGAACAATTGCTTGTCTCCGAAGGTGATTTGATTGATCGCGCTCAAGGCGTGACTGATAATGAAACGCGGGTTTTTTCCATTATGTCAGATAGAATCATATTACGGCGGGGCGCCATAGACGAACAAATCATGCTCTGTTTTGCCGGCAATTCTCAGTCTAACAGTCAATTGGCAGCCTACTCTGCCGGAATGGGAGGAAAATCGCTTGCCGACATGCAAAACCGCTTCGGCAAAAGAGTGGGCGACAAGCGCTGGGTATTGACGAGGTCGGAGTTGATGAGTTATTATAAGGAAGTATTGAATAATACCGACCGTTTGGCAAAGGTCTATGACTCGTTAAAACCGGTTTATCAGGGAAACAATATTGCCGGTTATACATTGATAGTTGAAGGTGAAGGCGATATGTTCGCCGCGCTTGGGCTTCAACAGGGGGATGTTATCAGGCAAGTGAATTCCATGCCTATGACCAGCCAGACAAGGGCGGAGTATTTTATTGGTGAATTCGTGAAGAATCGCGTGAACGGGTTTGTCTTGGATATTGAACGTTCCGGCCGGAAGGAAAAGCTTATTTACATGATTAGATAGGGAATAGTAATTTATTCTATTTGTATAAGCAGCAATGTGAAATCCATATTTTAAACAATCAATAGTGTTTCGGGGCATACCTTAGTAGACATAAGATATATTATGCGACGTTACATTTGGCCTATTGTTTGACGGTTCTGTTATTAAATGCATATAAATAGAAAGGAACGATCATGAAATCAGACTCCCCACTCGCTATCTGGTCTCTTATATTAGGCATTCTGGCAATTATTTCGTGCGGCCCAATCACCGGCATACCTGCAATCATTTGCGGCCATATGGCCCGGTCTAGAATCAAAATGGCGCCCGATACCTTGACTGGCAACGGTATGGCCATGGCCGGCCTGATCATGGGTTATTTCAGCGTTGTTGCGTTCATTCTACTGACTATTGCCTTAATTTTTATTGCCATCATGACGCCTGCAATGATTAAGATGTTTCAGAATCTGCAAAACGGGTCCGCTCAACCAGCTTGCAGTATTTTCATCAATATGTTAGCATCGTTGGCATAAATTGTTATATTTTGTTCAAAAATCAATAATAGGAGGTAAAAGATGGATAATTCAAAGCCCATTGTAAAATTTGGAGAATGGATCAACGCAGGTTTTACGCTCTACAGGGAAAACTTTGTTGTTCTGGTACTGGCAAGCCTAATCGCGACAATCCTGAGCGCCGTTACGCTCGGAATACTTTCGGGGCCGATGTTTGCGGGTCTTATTATCATTACTTTGGCCTGTTTAGACAAAAAGGAGCCAAAAGCTGAAATCGGGGACATTTTCAAGGGATTTGAGTATTTCCTTGATTCTTTCCTTTTCGTCATAATATGGGGTGCAATTTCAATCGCAATCACATTATTGCTCAACCTGATTCCCTGTGCAGGACAGATAATTTCGATGTTCGTTTCAATTATCATCAGCACTATCGTAATGTTCGGAATTTTCCTGATCGTTGACCGCAAGATGAATTTCTGGCCGGCGTCATTGGCGAGTATAAACCTGGTTAAAACCAATTTTTTCCCGTTTGCCGGCCTGCTGATCGTAGCCGGTGTTTTGGGTTATATAGGCGTATTGGCGTGCGGAATCGGCCTTATTATCACTATGCCGATCGGCGCCTGTATTATTGCCGTCGCCTACCGGGATCTGTTCGGGAAGCCGTAATACACGACGGCCATCGGCAGTCTGATGTAGTGAGCCTGACGTTTCTTTACATTAATTCCAAAGCTGTCATTCCCGCACAAGCGGGAATCCAGATGGTCTGCCTTTCCTTGGTCACGGATGTCATCGCTTTTCAATATAGACCGCCCAACCGCACGACCTAATTACTGGAATACATATGCCGGCAATATTTTCCTGTTGTTATTCTGCGGAGGTATTCTGCTGGCCGCCCGTTTTTTTCCCATTGACCGATTACCGCTGGGGTATTGCGTTTTCCTGCATTTAACCGGCATCCCCTGCCCTACATGCGGATTTACGCGAGCTTGTTGCGCTTTTACCCATGGCAACTGGGCTGTTGGCATTAAAAATTGCCCGTTGGCTCTGCTTCTCTATCTTTCCACTATTGCCGCATTCATTTACAATGCCGCCATTGCAAGTGCGGCTTTATTCGGTTTGCGAATCGGACGCGGGACAATCTTGCAATTATTGTCCAAAAAAATGGCTGTTTTTGCCGTTTTTTTCTTCTTGCTCTTAATGGCCAACTGGATTTATCGTCTGATTATGGGATTCACTTAATTTTCTATTTTGCTGCCTATAAATGGTCTTGATGTTATTAATGTTAACAAAAAAAAAGATTCGAAACTTTTACAATAAAGGAAGTGCTTAAAATGAAATTAACTGATTACACCATATATCATGCGGGACGCAGGAAGGTAATGCATCCTGATCTTGAAAAGGAGATCTATTCGCAGACGGCAGTGTGCTACATGCGTTTCCTCCGTAAGGTGAGAATTGATCACCTTGAACTTCCCGTAGAAAACTCAAATGCCACTTCAGGGCGATGGGTACCGCATGTGCCCACGCATCCGGCACATATTATTGTTTCGGTGCTCGACAAGAATGAAAACTGTTGGAACGTGATAAAAGAAACCGGATTGCCCCGGAACCCGAAATTCACGGGGGAAGGGCTCTCGCAGGAAATGCCCATAGAGAAGATGGAGGAGTTTTTCAGCAAAGCCGTGGCGGAGCAACCGCCCTACAAAATTGTGCTTGGAGGGATAGAGACCAGTTGCATCAAGATCGAATGTGACCGCGAATACCCCGTCTGGCCGAACCACGGCGAATGTAACGGCGGCCCCTTCAATGTGCCATTCGGAACGCTCCAGCGTCTCAGCGCTTTCGGTGAAGAGCTCGAGGATTCCGTTTTGCCGACCTACCACAGAAAACTTAAAAAACCGTATTCGCGCCGTCC